>JABAOE010000132.1_pt11 | contig 105683 bp, 97 predicted proteins | sample 7062141 | NCBI WGS metagenome assembly JABAOE01 (sample SAMN14538627, study PRJNA623070) | marine sediment metagenome | biome: marine biome [ENVO:00000428]; feature: marine pelagic biome [ENVO:01000023]; material: deep marine sediment [ENVO:00002113] | place: India: Gulf of Khambhat ... | reverse complement strand
GGCTGCACCGGCTGCCACGATCCTCACAAGACATCGGTTTACGATTCTGACACCGACGGAATGCTCGACGGCGTCGACAATACCAACGGCGCCTGTCTCGCCTGTCACGACGCCCTCACGTACGATCCTGCCAACTCCAGCGTTCCCCTGATGTCGAGCCTCAACTGCATCGACTGCCACATGCCGTTTCTGGCGAAATCTGCGATCTCGAACCCTGCCGAGGGGACGGGTCCGGTGACCGGCGACATCAGGAGCCACATCTTCCGGATCGACATGACCCAGACCGACCAGTTCACATCGGACGGGAAGTTCGCCTTCCCCTACATCACCAAGGAATTCGCCTGCCTCACCTGCCACAACGGCGTTACCGCCAGCGATCATTCGAATATCGACGAGACGGACTTCGTCTTTCACGAGCCCCCGAGCACGACCGCTGCATACATCGGCACCCATCACTGCCAGACCTGCCATCCGACCATCTACAGCTCCTTCATCGAGTCGGGGCACAACTTCAAGCTGAACAAGATCGAAGGCGGTGCGGAGCCGACCTACCCCGTCTTCACACCGGGGATAACCGGTGCCCTCGCCCTGATCGACGACGACGACACGGAGTCAGGAGACCCGAAGGCGGGGACGGACAATACCCTCGGGACACCCGCAAGCTACTCTGACGTCTCCTACGTGATCGGCGGCTACAACTGGAAGGCCCGGTTCGTCGACGCCGACGGTTACATCGTCACCGGCACCGAGGTCCAGTACAACCTCGCAACCGGAGCGATGGGGGGCTACCACAACAACGAAACCGATAAACCCTACAACTGCGGCAACTGCCACACCACGGGATGGATGCGTTTCGACGCTGCGAACAACCAGAGCCGTCAGGGCGGCCTCGCCGGAATGGATGGCACGTGGATGATGGAGGGCGTCCAGTGCGAGTCGTGTCACGGTGCCGCATCGCTCCACGTCAACAGCGGAAATAAGGATGACATTACACGGGTCGCAACAGCCAGGACAACGGCAGACTTTTTGGCCCCCGATATGGCCTTCGGCCTGCCGGTAGCCTGCAGCGAGTGCCACACCCGGGACGGTGAGAAGGATTATCCGAGCTACACGAGCGCATTCACCACGGCCAGTGGGCTCGATATCCCGGGCGGTAGGATCGCCGCCGTTGGAAACCTGATCCGGCATCACGAGCAGTTCGATGAGCTCCTCGGCGTCGATCCCGATACACCGGCCGCGGGTTCCACCAGATCAGGTGCCTTCAGCACCGCCAAGCTGGGCTGCACCGGCTGCCACGATCCTCACCAGACATCGGTTTACGATTCTGACACCGACGGAATGCTCGACGGCGTCGACAACTCGAACGCCGGCTGCCTCACCGCGGGATGTCACGACGCTTCAACCTACGACCCGGTCAATGCGAACACAATTAATATGACTGGGCTCAACTGCATCGACTGCCACATGCCGTTCCTGGCGAAATCGGCGATCTCGGTCCCTGCCGAGGGGACGGGTCCGGTGACCGGCGACATCAGGAGCCACATCTTCCGGATCGACATGACCCAGACCGACCAGTTCACATCGGACGGGAAGTTCGCCTACCCCTACCTGACCAAGGCGTTCGCCTGCCTCACCTGCCACAACGGCGTGGATGCCTCCGATCGTTCGGGTCAGGACGACACGAACTACGTCTTCCATCCTGCTGCTCCTTGAGCCCCCTCTCAGCCACATGCGAGCCTGAAACCCCCGGGGAAACCCGGGGGTTTTTTATTCTTCCCTCGAGGAGTCGTGACATGCCGTTTCCATGACCGTGCCCTGGTTCTCATTCCCCCCGACCATATCGATCCGAAATTACAGGCAAAAAAAGACTTGAACGAAGTCAACGACTCGATTAACATTCATGAAAGTCATCCCTTCAACTCATGAGAAGACGAAATGGATGTCGTTAAGCTCGTCAGGAAGTTCCTGCTCATCGCCCTTTCCCTGTGTGTGGCGATCTCCACCGGCTGCGAGAGAGATGAGAAAATAACTCCCAAGGCGGCAAAAGCGGCTGGAAAGATGGAGGCAACAGCGACTGTCACGATAGGGTTGATTCCCGAGCACAACATATTCAGGCAGATGGAGCGATTCAAACCGCTCGCCAAATACCTCGCAGAGCGCACGGGTTTGAAAATAGAGCTGAAGATCCTCTCCCGCTACGGAAACATCATCTCGAATTTCGTCTCCATGAACCTGGACGGGGCATTCTTCGGGAGCTTCACCTACACCCTCGCTCATTCGAAGATCGGTCTCGAGGTCATGGCGAGGCCGGAAAGCCCCGAGGGCACGTCGACATATTACGGATTGCTCTTCGTAAGGAAGGACAGCGGCCTAAAAGAGGGAAGGGACATGCGGGGCAAGCGGTTCGCCTTCGTGGACAAGGCGACGACGGCGGGATACCTCCTCCCCCTCGATTACTTCAAGAGCCAGGGAATCAACGACTACAAGGCCTATTTCAGCGAGACCTATTTTACGGGGACCCACGAGAACGCCATCTACGACGTATTGAACAAAAAGGCGGACGTGGGGGCGGCGAAAAACACCGTTTTCTACCGGATCGCCAAGGAAGACCCCCGGATCCTCAAGGAGCTCGCGATACTCTTTCGGTCCCCCGATGTGCCCGAAAATGCCCTCGCCCTGAGAAAAGACCTCCCCGATACGGTCAAACAGAGGATAAAATCCGCCCTGCTCGCGATGAGCGACGACCCGGAAGGCGCAAGGGTCCTGGGTAGCTTCGGGGCCGGTCGGTTCATCGAAACCACGGACCAGGACTATGCCGCCGTCTTCACCTACGCCGAAAAGATCGGGCTGGACCTGGCCACCCACGACTACATTAACGATTAATGAGAAAACGCATACTCATAGCGGTTGCACTGTTCTCCCTCCTCTCCATCCTGGGTGGCCTCTACATCATCCACTCCCTGTCCCGGGCCACCGCCATACAGGGCAACCTGATCACCCTTCACCAGGTGGAAATACTGCGGGAGCACCTGCTCATCCAGATCAAGAAGGTCCAGGGGGATCTGACCCTCAAGGGGACGCGGCACGAACGGGACATCGAGACCCTGACGAACCACGTGCACACCATGAGCACGGTAATCGACTCCTGCTTCGGCTGCCATCACAATGAAGCAACGAAAAGCAAACTGGAGAGCCTGCACGGGAGGATCGATGAATACAAGCTTGCGCTGAGCCGCGTCTTCACCATCAAGGCGAACAGTGCCCTCCTGGAGAGGGATAAGGACGCCGCATTCTCGATAGGGCGGAGCCTGATCGACGACCTCAACGCGATGCTCGCTTTTACCTCCATGAAGCTCGAGGAGAGGACCCAGGCCGCCCTCACGGAGATAAAGCGCACAAAGAGCGTGATCGCCCTTTTCATCCTCACCGGGCCCCTCCTGGCAGTGGGGCTTGCCCTCCTGCTCTTCAAGAGGTTCTCCGATCCCATATCGAGCCTCCTCGATGCGACGAGGAAGCTGAAATCGGGCGACCTGGATCACCGGGTGAAAGGCCTGAAGGACGAGTTCGGAGAGGTTGCCGCGTCGTTCAACGAGATGGCCGGGTCCCTGAAAGAGCAGATGAAGAGCATGCAGCGGGCGGAACAGCTGGTGGTCATCGGGGAAATGGCCACGGGGCTTGCCCACGAGATAAAAAACCCGCTGGCGGGTATCAAGGCATCCATAGAAATCCTGAGCGGCGAACTCGATCTGAAACAGGAGGACCAGGAGGTCCTGACCAGGATCATCGAAGAGATCAAGAAGATAGAGACCCTTCTCAGATCCCTGCTCAACTACGCGCGGCCCCCCAGCCCCCAGATCGATCTGGTCAGAATAGACCACATACTCACCAGGTCACTGACCAGCGCCCGGTATTCCGTCAAAGGCCTCTTGCCCCGGCTGGACAAGCCTCACGCCGTTACTTTCGAAAAAAATTTCGACGGGAATCTCCCCGCGATCCTGGCCGACCCCGCGCAGCTCGAGCAGGTGTTTCTCAACCTCCTGCTCAACGCCGCGGAAGCGATGCCGGAAGGGGGAACGGTAACGATGATCGCCTCCTACGACATCGGGATGGATGCCGTTTCCATAGAAGTCTCCGATACGGGCCGCGGGATTGAAGACAAAGACATCGACAAAATATTCAACCCCTTCTATACTACGAAGCCCAGAGGCACCGGGCTGGGGCTTGCCATCTGCAAGAGGCTCATCGAGCAGCAGGGCGGGAGCATAAGCGCGGAGAACAACCCGGGCGGCGGGGCGCGCTTCACCGTCACCATCCCGGTCAACCAGGATCCCGAGGTGCAAAGCCGATGAAGAGCAAAGGCAGGGTCTTTATCCTCGACGACGACGAGCTGATCGTCACCATGATAGCGCGGTCACTGAAAAAATCTGGCTTCCAAGTCCAGTCCGAGACGACAACGGAAAATATCATCGACAAGATCGCCGAGTCCTATCCCGACGTGATCCTCCTGGACATAAGCCTGCCCGGCTTGAGCGGGATGGAGATCCTCGAAAAGATCCACGAAAAGGGCATCGACACCCAGGTGGTGATGCTCACGGCCGACGACACGGCGGAGACGGCGATTAAGGCCATGAAGCTCGGCGCGGCGGACTACCTCACCAAACCGTTCAACATGGAGGAGATGACGATAATCCTGAACAAGATCATCGAGAAGGAGCGCCTGAAGGACGAGGTGGGCTACCTGAGAAAGATCCGTTCCCAGCTCTTCGAGGCAGAGATCATCGGGCAGACTCCCCGCATCCTGGAGCTGAAGGAGGAAGCGGCACGGCTTGCCGAAGCGCATGTCGACACCGTCCTCATCACGGGGGAGAGCGGAACGGGGAAGGAGCTCTTTGCGCGCCACCTCCACCGGTCGGCCCACAGCGGCCAGGCTGCGCGCTGCGTCCCCTTCATCGCCGTCAACTGCACGGCCCTCCCGGACCACCTGATCGAGAGCGAGCTCTTCGGCTACGTCAAGGGCGCATTCACCGACGCGAAATCCGACTCGAAGGGGATGTTCGAGCTTGCCAACGGGGGAACCATCCTGCTCGACGAGATCGGGGACATGAAGGAGAACCTCCAGGGCAAGCTTCTGCGGGTCCTCGAGCAGAGGAGCGTGAGGCGTCTTGGCGGAAAATCGAACATTCCCATCGAAACTACCGTCATTGCCACGACCAACAGAAACATCGCCGATGCGGTGGAAAGGGGGGCCTTCCGGAAGGACCTCTTCTACCGGCTCAACACCTTCTCCCTCCACATCCCCCCTCTCAGGGAGCGCAGGGAGGACATCCCTTCCCTGGCGGGACACTTTCTCTCCCTCTTTGCCCGCAGGTACAGCAAGAAGAGCATAGCGGCCTTTTCACCCGAGGCGGAATTGCTCCTCTCCTCCTACGACTGGCCGGGAAACGTCCGGGAGCTGGCAAACGTTATCGAACGGATGGTGGTGCTCAAGAGCGCAGAGACGATCCTTCCCGAACACATATCGTTTCTCTTCGACAGAAAAAAGCTGCGGGAGTTCTCGAAAGACCGCTTCATTCTTCCCGAAAAGGGGCTGTCACTGGAGGAGCTGGAGAAGGACCTGCTCATACAGGCCCTCGAGAGGGCAGGCAACAACAAGGCTCAGGCGGCGAAGCTGCTCGATATCACCTACGATACCCTCCGGTACCAGATAAAAAAATACGGCTTACAGTAAGCCGCAAAAAATTCCCTCTATTTTCAGGAAAACAATCACGCTCTATCCCCCGGCAGGGATCCCGTATCGTCGAAGAGTTTTTTCACGATCATCTTTATGTGAAAGAGCTCAAACGGTTTGGGGATATACATGTGGGCCTGCTCCTCGATCGCCTCCTTCGTCTCCCGATCGAGCACCTTGGAGGACATGACCACGACGGAGGTTTCCGGGGATATCTCCTTTATCGTTTTCATGATATCGATCCCGTCACAATCGGGCAAATGGATATCGAGAAAGCAGAGTTGATAGTAGTCGGACCGTATCATTGAGAGGGCCTCCCCGCCTGTCTTTGCGGTCATGACCTCGACCCTGGGGCTGGTAAGAGCCCTGGACAGTGCCGTCAGTATGAGGGCCTCATCGTCTACTACGAGTATCTTTTTCATCCTGTGCCGATGTCAGACAGGGTCCCGAAACTCAAAACGTAAAAGCTTCACTGCGTTTTGCCCAATCGTCTTGCCTTTGCCGGCTGTGCCAAACCTCTCAGCATGACGGGGGACCATCTCGTTCATGCAGGCCAAAAAATATTCCCCGGTGATTCAGTTCGACACGTTTCCAGCGCCCTGACCGTCCTCTTATCCTGCCTGCCGCAAATTGCGTTCCACCTTCATTTTATTTTCCCGTTCCGGGACTAAATCATTCAATTTCAAGCAGTTAGGCAACCGGACCCCGAAATGCGCAGTTTTCATCTACCCTGTTTCCGGCTATACAACCAAGTCGCCCCGGTGATTTCACCTACCTGCCCTCTCCACCCCTTTGCCCGGGGTTCAGCAAGCCATAACGGGACGGAAAAATGTGTTTCACATTTGCCCGAAATGGCGCTACATTCAAAGAAAAAAGGATACGAGGAGTCATTATGAAACGAAACGCTATCCTGTGGTGTCTTGTGCTCTCGGCCCTTCTGTGTGTCCCCGCCTTTGGCCTCGACGTGGCGGGGGTTGCCCTCCCGGATACCGCGGCCGTGTCGGGAAAGACCCTTGCCCTGGTCGGCGGCGGGGTGAGGACGAAGACCATCTTCAGGGTGAAGGTCTACGTGGGGGGGCTCTACATGGAGAGCCCGTCAAAGGACGCGGCGGAGGTTATCGGCTCGGACCAGGCAAAGAGGATGGTCATGCACTTCCTCTACAAGGAGGTGAGCAGAGAGAAGCTCGTCGACGGGTGGAACGACGGCTTCGAGAAGAACTCGAAGGACTCCCTCCCCGCCCTGAAGGAGCGGATCGATGCATTCAACGCATTTTTCGATGGCAGCGTCAGGAAGGGGGAGGAGGTGGTCATGACCTACGTGCCCGGCGCGGGGACGGAAGTGTCGATTAAAGGGGAGGTCAGGGGCACCATCGAGGGGAAGGACTTCATGGAGGCCCTGTTTAAGATCTGGTTCGGGAAGTACCCCGCCGACAGCGGGCTGAAGGAGAGCATTCTGAAATAACCGTTTCTGATTAAACCAGAAACTGCACTGTTGTTCAATGGCAGGGTCAGAGGTACAGGAAACACATGGTAATGCGGAATGAAAACAGTTCAGAGTTTACCGTTTACAGTTAACGGTTTACGGTTTCCGGTTTACGGTTGAACGAGAAACGCGAAACTCTAAACACGAAACCGGTTTCCCGGGACACGGGACTACCAATCCCTTCCGATAGAGCGCGGACCGGCGGCGTTTCACTCCGAAAGATCCGAATTCCTCCCCCGATCGATTTGGAATTTCAGCCGTATGTGATATAATCATCAAATATTTATGAGGTGAGACGATATGCCGACATACGAGTACAGCTGCCCGAAATGCGGGGAGTTCGAGGAGTTTCAGAAGATCTCCGATCCCCCCCTGGAAACGTGCCCCGGGTGCGGCGGAGCGGTGAGGCGGCTCGTGTCCGGCGGCTCCACCTTTATCCTCTCGGGTAAAAACTGGATATCCAAGCTCCCCACGCCGAAGGACGACGTGGCGAAGATCAAGGAGCGGATCTTCAAGCGCTCGATCCTCGAGGAAGCCGAGGAGACACCGAAGAACCCACCCCACAAGATCCTAGGGAGAAGGCCCGTCACCTAGGCGCGCGGCCATCGAAGAGAGAATTTTTGCGGCCCTCTCCACCTCCTCCCGCGCATGGTTCAGGTTCGTCACGGCCCGGAGCACGGGCGCCCTGCGGTAGTCGATCAGGACACCCTCGCCGTCAAGCTTTTCCCTGAGCAGGGCGGTTTGCGACGCGTCTTTGAGCGAGAAGAGAACGATGTTGGTCTGGACAGGATCGTTCAGCACGTGGATGTGCCCAGATTCCCCGAGGATCCGTGCAAAGGCACGGGCGCTCTCGTGGTCGTCCTTCAATCTGTCGATGTTTTCCTCGAGGGCATAGAGGCCGCAGGCGGCGATCACCCCCGCCTGGCGCATGCCGCCTCCCATGAGGTTCCGCGACTCCTTTGCCCTCTCGATGAATCCTTCCGGGCCGGTGAGCACCGACCCGAGCGGGGCCCCCAGCCCCTTGGACAGGCAGTAGGTCAGGGAATCGCAGCAGGCACCCGCCTCTCCCGGGTCCCTTCCCCCGGCAACGAGGGCGTTGAAGATTCTCGACCCGTCGATGTGGAGGGGAACGCCGAACTCGCGGCATATCGCATACACCTCTTCCATCTTTTCGAGAGGATAGATGGTGCCGCCCGCCGCGTTCACGCTGTTCTCTATGGTCACCAGCCCCGCCGTTCCTCCCAGCAGGTCATCCGGGCTCTCCAGGCATGCCCGGAGCCGCCCGGGATCGAGAAATCCGCCCACCTCCCTCATGGGGTAGATGCTGCAGCCCGAGATGACCGAGGCGGAGACCGCCTCCTTCCGGGCGATGTGGGAGTTCTCCATGGCGATGACGACCGCCCCCCGTTCGCACCAGGCGTTGATGGCCACCTGGTTCGCCATGGTCCCCGAGATGAGCAGGAGCCCCGCCTCCTTGCCGAAGAGACCGGCGCTCCTATCCTGCAGGAGGTTGACGGTGGGGTCCTCGTCCCGCAGCGAGTCGCCCAGCACCGACGGGGGGACCCGCTCGAGCATATCCCTGGTGGGGATCGTGATCGTGTCGCTGCGCAGATCGATGAATGAGCCGCCCATCCCCTATTCCTCCGACCTTCCGCCCATCTTGTTGTTGCCCGTTTTCCAGGGCCTCGCGGAGAAGAGAAACGCAACGATCAGGGTGAGGATCACCCAGTCCCTGCCGATCAGAAGAAGGGAGGTCCAGGAGTAGCCGCCGTAGGGCTTGGAAACTTCGCTGTAGATGTCTCCGGAGAGGATCACGCCCAAAACGAGGGGGATGAAATACTTGATGAGCACCTCCCACCAGGTCCCGAGTTGTATCGTGGATACCTTGTTGATGTGGTTCCTCAGGACCCGTATCCGGAAAAACCAGCCCACGAGGATGCACTCGGCGATCCCCACCACGATGAGCCCGTAATGGGTGAGGAAGTGGTCCACGATATCGAGCCAGAGGAGCCCCGCCTGGGTGGTGAAGATGATGGACCCGAAAAAGCCCAGGACGCAGACGATGGTGACCAGGTTCTTCCGGTCGTAGCCGAACTTGTCCACGATGGCCGAGGTGAAGGCCTCTATGATGGAGATGGACGAGGATACACCGGCAACGACCAGGCAGAGGAAGAATATCGCCCCGAAAAAGTTCCCCCCCGGCATGAGGCTCAGGGCTTTCGGATACGCCACGAAGGCAAGGCCGATGCTCTGGGACACCACCTCGGAGATGGGCTTGCCCTGCGAGGTGGCCATGAACCCCAGGACGGAAAACACGGCAAAGCCGGCAAAGAGGGAGTAGCCGCTGTTGATGAAACCGGTGAGGACGGCGCTTTTGGAGATGTTCGCCTTTTTCGGCAGGTAGCTCGCATAGGCGATCATGATGCCGAAACCCAGGCTGAGGGTGAAGAAAATCTGGCTGTAGGCGTCGATCCACACCCTGGGGTCGGCTATCTTCGAAAAGTCGGGCGTCAGGTACGCCTTGATCCCCGCCCCGGCCCCCTCGAGGCTCAGGGACCAGAAGACGAGAACGGCGGTGAGCAGGAACAGAAGGGGCATGAAGATCCTGTTGGCAATCTCTATGCCCTTCCGGACACCGCGGTACACGATCGCCCAGTTGACGAACCATATCACGCAGAGAGCGCCGAATATGGGCGTCCTGATCCCCCCTATTTTCGATGGGGCATCGCTCAGTCCCAGAAACTCCTTGAAGAAAAAGGCGTTCGGGTCGCTTCCCCAGGAAAGGTTGAAGGAGTAGGCGAAGAAGTTGAGGCACCAGGCGATGATGACGTTGTAGTAGAGGTCTATGCCGAACATGACGAAGGTCACGGCCCACCAGCCGAGCCACTCGCTGTTCGGCCGGACCTTGTGGTAGGCAAGGGGCGCAGAGCCTATCCGCTCGTGCCCCAGGCCGAACTCGAGAATGAGCAGGGGGATACCCGCGGTGAGAAGGGCCACCACGTAGGGCACGAGAAACGCCCCGCCGCCGTAACTGTAAGCCATGTAGCTGAAACGCCAGATGTTGCCGAGCCCTATCGCGGAGCCGACGGCGGCCAGCAAGAACCCGAACTGACTCTTCCACTGTTCCCTTTCCACGCCCGTACCTCTCTTTTCCCGGTTGAGATGCCCGTGAAATATCACAGGGTATCCCATAAATCCTAAATGAATTCACCCGGATTAGTCAATGCTCTGTTCACCGGGGAGCGGGGGTTCACGATCCTCGGGGATTCTCCCCGGTGGGAACTGCAAACCTCCACGATCCTACCTGAAGGGGCATGAGCCGGCCTGGACCCGACATCTTCTATCCGTCAGCGGGCTCCACGGGTTTTTCGCTCCTGAATTGTAAAAACTGGGCGCGAGAAATTTGCCCTTGTTATTTTTGCTACTTTTTTTGATATAATTTTAAAAATAAACAAAAAAGCCGCTTCACCTGCAATTGCGGGGACTTATCCTTACCGATATTGAACGGCTTGCCGAATCGCCTGAACGGGACCGATCTGCGGGCCGCCCTCGCCCCTGCTCCCCCGACCCCGCCGGGGGACGCGGAACGGGCCCCGGTCCTGCTGCAGCATCGGCTTCCGCCATTTCGAGGGGACGCACATGCCGCTTTCTCATGCCTTACCAGAAGATTTAACGAGGCTCCTGAATACCGAATGGCTGGTCACCACGGGAAGCGGGTCCTTTGCCACCACCACGGCATCCCTCGCAAATACCCGTAAACAGCAGGGAATTTTCATCGCCCCGACCATGGATGGGTTCAAGCGGTACCTCTACGTGTCGCGGGTCGAGGACGAGCTTATCAGGGAGGAAAGCACCCTCCCCCTTGCGACCTGCGTCTACGGTGATACCGTCTACCCCGGCGGTTACAAGAACCTCGATAGCTATGCCCTCCACCCCCACCCCAGATTCGTCTTCGCCGACGGCCTGTCGTCGGTGAGAAAGTCCCTGCACGGGATCCCCGGGGAGAACTCGATCGCATTGCGATATGTTATCGAGAGCAAGGAAGGGGGAACCCTCAAGATACGGCCCCTTCTCGGCCTCAGGTACATACACGGCCTGAGGAGGGAACGCGAGATCCCCCTGGGGATCAGGCCCTTCGCCCGGGCTGTTGTGATCCGGGCGGGCGAGCACCCCGTGCCGCCCCTGATCATGGCGGCAAGCAGCGGCGAATACCGGAGCGATTTCTGCTGGTACCGGCACATCCTCTACCTGCACGACCAGAAGAAGGGCGAGGCGTACGTGGAGGACCTGCCGTCGCCCGGCCATTTCCTCGTGCCGGTGGGACGGGGGAAAACGCTCTGCTCCATCGTCTTCACGCTCGAGGAGCGCTGGCTCCCCCTTGGCGCCGGGGGGGAAAAAGACCCCGAACTCAGCGTAAAAAAGGCGATCAGGAGAAAAGGTGTGCCCGTATCCCGGGACAGGATCCCGGGGCAGTTTCAGAAAAATTACGCCCCCGTCGAGGACGCTGCCCTCTCCCTCACCACCAGCGCCGGGGAGAGGCTTTTCGCAATGTCGGGGTACCCCTACTACCCGGTGAACGTCTACGACCTGCTCATCTTCATCAAGGATTTTCTCCTGCGGGGAGGCTACGTCTCCACCGCCTCATCGATGATCTCGTTCCTTTCCCCGTTCATCAGGCATGGCCTGCTGCCCAAATACCTGGACGAGGAGGGAGGGCCCCTCTACTGTGCCGCCGACACCTCCCTGCTCTTCGTGGAGACCGTCTCTCGGTTCCTGGATTTGACCGTGAGCAGGGCGGAGGTGGAAGCGAAGCTCACGCTGATCGGTGATATCGTCAACTCCTACACGGACGGGACCGACTTTTTTACGAAGATGGGCGGGGACTACCTGGTTACCTGCGGAAGGGAGGGGGTCGAGGCGACCTGGATGGACCGGATCGTGGGGGGAGAGCACATAACCGGGAGGTACGGCAGGGCGGTGGACACGAACGCCCTCTGGTTCAACGCCCTCTGCGTCTACCGGGACCTCACCATGGCCGTGGGGCAAAAGAGGGAGTCCCAGAGGATTTCGAAGATCATTCCGAAGGTGAAGTCCTCCTTCCTGAAAAATTTCACCATGCCCGGCGACGGCTACCTTTCCGACGTGATACAGGAGGGGGAGCGGGATCCCCGGATCCGGCCGAACCAGCTCTACGCGCTCAGCCTTTCGAACCCCATCGTGTCACCCACCTTCGGCAGGAGGGTGCTCCAGAGAGTAAAGGAGTCGCTGGTCACGGACTACGGCCTCAGAACGCTTTCACCGGAAAATGAGGGGTACGTGGGAACGTTTGAAGGAAATGAACGGGAAAGATTGCATGCGCTCTTTAACGGCTGCGTTCTCCCTCACCTCGCTCTTCATTATGCAGATGCGCTTCTCTATGTATACGGGCCGAAAAGCCGCGTGCTAAACAGGGTCAGGCGTTTCCTCCTGACTCTCCGGCGGGCCGCAGAAAACAGGACCCCTTACTTTCTCCCCGAGGCTTTCGACGGCGACCCCCCCCACAGGCCGAAGGGCGCCCCCATCTCCCTTGCCGGTACGGGATCCGTGATGGGGCTGTTGCGGCTCTACGACGCGATGACTTCCGGCTCGTAGCTCACCGCCACGGCAATAAATAAGATTGAAAATTCAGAGGATCAGCGATTCCCGGCTTCTCAACCGATGGCTTCCCGGGTCTTTTTCACCGCGGGAAACCATACCCGGCCCGTTTTCCGCCCATCAAAGATCGCACTTCTCCTCTTTCGGGATGATGCAGAGAAACTCAAGGGGGCTGTCCCCCAGGGTCTCGAAATTGTGCGTCTCCCCGGCGGGCACGAACACGAAGGACCCCGGGCCAAGAAGCGTCTCCCCCTCTTCCGTGTTCACCCTTCCCCGGCCGGCTAGGACGAACACCTCGTGCTCCCAGGGGTGGGAGTGATAGGGGGTGCTTCCTCCCGGCAGCACCTCGAAGTGCCGCATGACGAAGTTGGGGGCGCCCTCCCCGTCGCCGATGAGCACCCGCATCCTCACCCGGTCGTTCTCGGGGCCCATGGCGAGGGCCTGCTCCACGTCACGGTAATTTCCCGCCTTCATGCGCGCCTCCTCTCACATTTTCTCGACCGCTACCGTATCAGAGACCGCACGTAGGCGATGTTGACCTCGTGCCCCACAACCATGTCCTTTACAAACTCCTCCTCGGGCCCGGTAAACAGGTCATCGGGGATCTCCTGGAGTTTTCTCACCACCCACTCCTGTCCCCGGACGAGCAGGGAGAGCCGCTCCTCCTTCGTTTCCAGGGCCTTAATTTTCCCCACGAAATCACCCGTCCTCTCCGTGGGGACGCCGCCCCTGTCCTTGATGATTCCCAGAAGCCCGGCGCAGTACCTGCCCTCGTCGTTGCGCACTTCGATGAGCCTCTCCCTGACCGCCCCGTCGGTCTCTTCCCCGGCCAGCATATCCATCACGACCACTCCCGCTCTCTCCGCCTCGAGGAGCAGGTTCAACCTCTGTATGAATTCCTTCTCATCCATGATACGTATCCTCCCGGCACGTCGACCCGGGGCCCCGTTGCCCCCGGACCTGCTATTTCGAGTCCGCCGCGCCCTCAACCACCGCGGCGGATACGACCCTGTTCAGTTCATCGAGGATCTCCGCCTCGCTCACGTTGTGCATGAGTGCGCTCATGTTCACCGACTCCGTTGCCTGCCCCGGGCAGGAGAAGCAGCCATCGCCGTAATACTTCCTGAAAACGGGCTCCGTCTCGGGATACGCCGCGAGTATGTCCCCGAGGATATGCCCGGCCTCTATTCTGTCTCCCCTCTCGAGCCCCCCTGCCGCCGCCTTCTGGGCCGGGGGCTTTGCACCCATGATCCTCACCTTCACGCCGATAAAGTCGTTCAGCTCCCTGATCAGTTTCTCCAGGGGGACGCCGTGCTTGTTCGACGCCATCATGATCGTGACCGGCAGCTCCTCCACCTGGGCCCTGTGCTGCGGGTCGGCGAGGGCGGCGATGCCGTTCTCCACGAAGACCCGGTATATCCCCGGATGCTTCTTCAGAACTTCTCCCACCCGCTGGCCGGGAAGTATGGGCTCCTTCGCGGCTTCAGGCTCCCTCTTTTCCTCTGCCGGCTGGGCCACCATGGTAGCGATGATGTTGAACACGAAGAGCCCCACCGATACCCCCTCCAGTATAGCAAAACCGTCATAGGCAAGAGAGGGGCGCAGCGTGTAGGTGCCGACCATCCCGATCAGGCCGACATTGGCGGCGTAGAAGTGGACGGGCACGAGGCCGGGGAACCGGAGAACCTTCCCGTTGAAGCGGGGAAGGATGAAATAGCCTATCCCGTACACCATCATGGACATGAACCCGAGCAGGTTGAAGTGGACGTGCAGAAACCTGAGCCACGACGGGTCCACGCCGGTCCCCATGAGGATCCCCCCGATGGCCGCGAGGGCAAAATAGACAAGCGCCGCGACGATAAACCCTTTCATGTATCGATCCATCTGGTACCTCCCTCTTTCTTCATATTCCCGGTCTATTTTTATCCGCTCCCTGTAAGGGGCGGCCGTTCTCTCTCTAGAGGATCATGGTAATGCAGGCGGGATGGTTTGACTTTGACCTGCATCAAGAGAAAAAACGGGGTGGCCCGGCGTGGCTTTGCACTATAATGCTCACCATACGGGTACCGATAACGAAGGGGGGAGACGGCCATGAGCATAGAGGAGAAGAGGAAAAATATCATACGGTACTACCTGACGATCACCACGGGGGTGGCCTTCGGGTTCGTGAACTCCTCCGCCCTTTTCTTCCTGTCCATTTCCCTGTGGGGGATCTGGTGGAGCTACCCCGGTCTGGTAACGGGGGTCCTGGGGATGTACTTCGGCTTCATACGGCTGAAGATCGACTACCAGACTCTCCGGCACTCTCTGGAAAACGTTGGCAGGTAGAAGCCGCACGCCGCCAGGAGAAACAGAGCGGGCGGTGATCTCTTCTGTCCTGCATCCCCATCCCGGTGCCGCCTGCCCCGCCCTTTACCTGCCGGCCCTTCCCTCCACGGGGTTCCCTTCAAGCTCCCAGCAATCGAGCCCGCCCTCGAGGACGTAGACCTCGTGATAGCCCATCATCATCAGCTTCCTTGCCGCAACGCGCGACATGTACCCGCGGTTGCAGTAGAGGATTATCCCGGCCTCTCCGGGGGGCGGAATGGTGTTGCAGGAACGCTCGATGAGGTTGAAGGGTATCTCCCTGTCGGTCCCGGGAATGTATCCGCTGCACCGATACGACACGTTGATGAGCACGAAATGCTTGTCCGGGATCATGGCTTTCAGTTCGTTTGACGAGATGACGCGGTACTTCGACGGCAGGGTACCGCCCGCAGACTGCCCCAACACCTTCGAGCCCACAAGCAGCAGCGTCAGGATGACAAGGACCAGAAAGATCACGCGAAACAGCACGAGTTCCGTCCTCTTATCCATGGAACCTCCCTCGCAAAGGTTCACCGCACTGATTCGAGGATGGAACGGCAGGAATCACGGGGAATCCGGTATTCCACATGTGCCTGCGCTTTATATTATCTCAAATTGCGTACGCTTCTTACAGGGAAAATGCGCCACCCCCGGGAAGGGATTGCATCTTATGAAAAATAATGTATCTAATACAGAAAAAAGGGCCAGGAGGGGGAAAATGGTCAGAAAGAGGTATCTCGATAACCTGAGGCGGTACGGTGAGGATTTCTTCAAGAAAAACAGGGACCTGTTCAGAAAGCTCGAAGAGGGCCAGAGCCCGGACGCGATGATGATCACCTGCTCCGATTCCCGCATCGTGCCCCACTTAAAGACGGGGGCCTACCCCGGCGACCTGTTTTTGTTTCGCAACATGGGAAACTTCGTCCCGCCCTACCGCGCGGGATCAGAGGACCCCACGGGGGTGGCCGCCTTTCTCGAGTACGGCACCCAGGTGCTTCAGGCACGCCACATCATCGTCATGGGCCACACCAACTGCGGGGCGATCAAGGGGATATTGCAAGAATCGGACGCGGTGGACCGGTCCCTGTTCATCAAGTGCTGGTTGAGAAACGGCGAGGCACTGAAGAGAATCGTACGGGAAAACATCGGTGGCGACGAGGTAAAGGAGACCGTCGAGGCGGGCTTTCGCGAAAACGTGCGCCTGCAGGTGGCTAACATCCTTTCCTACCCCTTCGTCAGGGACGCGGCCTCGCATGGGCAGATCACCATTCACGGCTGGCTCTACGACGTGAAATCAGCAGGGATACGCTACCTCGACGGCGAGACCGGAGAGTTTCAGCCCCTTACCTGAAGGAGAGAACCGTCATGAGCAAAAAAACCGGAACCATTACCGTAAGAGATTCCATGGGCGAGATGGAGGTCCCCGAGACCGCCTACTTCGGGGCCTCCACGCAGAGGGCAATCCTCAACTTCCCCGTGTCCGGATACCCGATGCCCGCCGAGATCGTTCGCGCGCTGGTGCTGATAAAGCGCGCCGCTGCCGAGACGAACGAGGCCCTCGGCCTCCTGCCGGAGGAGCTTGCATCCGCCATCAAAGGAGCGGCGTCGGAGATTCTCGACGGAAAGCTTGCCGACCAGTTCCCCGTCGACATATTCCAGACCGGGTCGGGTACCTCCACGAACATGAACGCAAACGAAGTCATCGCAGCCAGGGCCAACGAGCTTTTGGGGCACGGGAGGATGGAGAGAAAACCCGTGCACCCCAACGACCACGTCAACCTCTGCCAGTCCAGCAACGACGTCATCCCCGCATCGCTGCACATCGCGTCCAGGATCAGCGCAGAGCAGGAGCTTCTCCCGTCCCTGGAAAGGTTGAAAAAGGCCCTGGAAGCAAAGGGCGAGGAGTTTCGCGACCTGATCAAGATCGGCAGGACCCACTGGCAGGACGCGGTCCCCGTGACCCTCGGGCAGGAGTTTGGCGCCTATGCCTCCCAGGTGGAAAAGCACATGGCCAGGGTGCGGGATTCCCTCGAGGGCCTTCTCGAGCTCCCCCTGGGCGGCACCGCCGTCGGGACGGGGCTGAACTGCCACCCCCGCTTCGCATCCATGGCGGTCTCGATCATCGCGGAAACCACGAAGGTCCCCTTCAGGGTTGCCGCGAACAACTTCGCCGAGCTCGGGAGCAAGGACGCCATGACGGACCTTTCCAAGTCCCTGTCGGGGCTTGCATCGTCCCTGTTCAAGGTAGCCTCAGACATCCGGTTCATGGCCTCGGGGCCCCGGTGCGGCATCGGCGAGATCAACCTGCCCTCCCTCCAGCCCGGCTCCTCCATCATGCCCGGAAAGGTGAACCCCGTCCTCCCCGAATCGGTCCTGCAGGTGGCGGCGCGGGTCATCGGCAACGACGTCACCGTGACGATGGCGAACTCGTCGGGAAACCTGGAGCTCAACGTCATGATGCCCCTGATCGGGCATAGCGTCATGGAGTCGGTGCGGCTCCTGGCGAATGTCTCTTCGCTCTTCTCCAGCCGCTGCGTGTCGGGAATAACGGCGAACGCAGGCCGGTGCGAGGAGCTCATTGAGATGAGCCTCGCCATGGTCACGCCCCTGGCGCTGAAGATAGGGTACGACGCTGCCGCCGCCGTAGCCAAGGAGGCCTACGAGAGCGGCAAGTCGGTGCGGCAGGTCCTCGTCGAGCGCGGGCTGCTCGGCCAGGAGGAGGTCGACGCCGTCCTCGACCCGAGAAAGATGGTGTGAGAAGGGCCCATGGAGAGGGTCTTCCCCCTGCTGGAAGAAGCGTTCTGGAAGGGAATCGAGGCTGCCTCGCCGGAGAGGGCCATCCCCGCCCATTTGAAGAGCGAGGGGGGAAGGCTCCTGGTAAACCGGGACGGCCGCTGGGAAGACATATCTCCGGGGGTTCGGGGCAGGCTCCTTATCATCTCAACGGGAAAGGCTGCCGGGGGAATGTACCGTGCCGCCGTTAAGGTAACCGGCATCCCTCACGTGGGCATCGTCGCTTCCCCCGATCCCCACGTCTCCTGCCCGGGAGCGGACCACTTCCGGGGAGGGCACCCCTTCCCCGACAGCGGGTCGGTGGCCTCGGCCAGGGCCATCCTCTCCGCCATGGCCGGCATCGGAGAGCAGGACACGCTCCTGTATCTTATCTCCGGCGGGAGCTCGTCGGTGGTTGCCCTCCCGGAGGGAAAGATCCCTCTCGAAGACAAGGTCGCCGCCATCCGTGCGGTCATGCATGCCGGCGCATCGATCTTTCAGCTAAACAGCCTCAGGAAAGCCATATCGCGGGTCAAGGGGGGAAAGCTCGCGCGCGGCCTTGCCCCCTGCCGCGGCTGCGCCCTCGTCATCTCCGACGTGCCCGGCAGCGACCTCTCCGTCATCGGTTCCGGCCCCCTGTTCGCCGGGGGATCCCCCCCCGATCCCCTCGGGATCATCGAGGAGCTCTCCGTCGGCGGCAAAATCCCCCCGTCGGTCATGGCGTGCCTCCGGGAGGGGAGGGAGGGGGAGACAGAGGTTATACCCGTTGCGTCCATACCCCACGTCGTCATCGCCGACAACAGGCGTGCCCTGGACGCCGCCGGCACGTTTCTCGCGGCGAAGGGGTACGGGGTCGTGATTTCGGACCTCCAGTACCAGGGCGAAGCCCTTGCTGCGGGAATCTCCCTCGGGAAAGAGGCTATCGCGCTGAGGGAGAAAGCCCCTCCCGGGAAAACGGCATGGATCTGCGGGGGAGAAACCGTGGTAACGGTCAGGGGCGGGGGGAGGGGAGGGAGGAACCAGGAACTCGCCATAGGGGCGGCCCTGTCGCTGGACGGGACGGAAGGGGTGGCGGGGCTGTCCGCGGCCACGGACGGCATCGACGGAAACTCGACGGCCGCCGGCGGCTTTTTCGACGGGCGCCTGATCGGGCGCGGCCGTGAAGCGGGGATGGAGCACGAACGGTATATCGCAGAAAGCGACAGCTCTGCATTTTTGGCCGGGACGGGATACTCCTTCACAACGGGCCCGACGGGGACCAACGTCATGGACCTGTTCATGTGCCTGATAGACCGGTAGGGAAACAGCGGGGGTGGGCGGAACCGCTTATCAATCCGCCTCTTTAAGGGAAAAGCGCACCGCTATCTTTTTGACGGAGGAAACGGCCCTGCCGCCCTCCTTCGCGGGGAAAAAGCGCGCCCGGGAAAGGGCGCTCACCGCCGCCCTGTCAAGGCGGCCGTGGCCGCTCGAGCGCAGGACGTCGACCTGAAGCCCCCGCCCCTGCTCATCGACTGCAACCTCGAGCATCACCACCCCTTCCTCTCCCCGCCTCCGGGAAAACTCGGGATACTCCGGTTCGGGCATGCTCGCGATGACGGGCGGGGTGGTGATTCCGCCTCCCGCTCCCGGCGATGGTGAATCTTCCGGCGCACCCCTGCTCACCTCGACTATCGCGCCATCATCCCCGCCGCCTGCGGGAGAGGCCGCATCCCTTCCGGACCGGGAAACGGGGGGTGATAGGGCGTCCCCGGACACCGATGCCATCCGGCTGTCCTCCCCGTCCGAACGCACGGGGGGAGCCGGTGCCGCCTCCGCCGTCCTCTCCCCCGCCTCTCCCCCCGCATGGCGGGCGGGTCCGGCAGCAAGGAGTCGCTCCTTCACGGCGGTATCACGCTCCTCTGGTCCGTCCACCAGAGAGCTCTCTGGCGCCGGGGAAGCGAGTCCGCCTGCCTCTTTGCTCCCCCTTCTCGCTTCATCTTCAGCGGGGCGCTTCTCCCCGGCATCGTGCGCCGCATTCCGGGCGGTGATAACGCGCGGCGGTCCGACCACCTTCAGGCGCACCGGCGCAGGCTCACCCCTTCCCGCCGGATGGCGGAAGGGATCCTCGGGCGACAGGCCAAGTGCCGCGGCGTGGAGCAGGCACGACACGAGCAGCGGAACTGCGTAACCGGTGGCTCTCATCGCTTCCCCTCGACGCTCTCTATCGTCACCTCGTTTATGCCAGCCCTCCGGAGCAGGTCGAGGACACGGACGATCGTCCCGTGGCTTGCCCGGGCGTCACCATTGATGAAAACGGGCTTCTTTCCGCTCTCGGCTCCCTCCGCAAGGACCATCCTCACCAGCGCCTCCGGCGAGGACTTCTCCCCCTGCACGAATATCTCGTCGGCGGCCGTCACCGTGACGCTCACGTACTCCCTCCTGTCCACGGGGGCGTCCTGCGCCTCGGGGAGCTGGACGCTCAACCCCCGGTGGATGGTCATGGAGAGCATGGCGTACATGAAGAACACCAGGAGCAGGAACAGCACGTCGATCAGGGGGATCATCTCCACCCGTGCCCGCCGGTGCTCATACCCGCTCTTTAACCGCATCATCCACCTCCCGGTGTTTCCGGCAGGCGACCTCCAGCCCCGTCGCGACCTTCTCGAGGTAGCCCGTCGTGTGCTCAACCTTGTTGACGAAGAGATTGAAAGGTATAAGCGTCATGATCGCCACGAAGAGCCCCGCTGCGGTCGTTATCAGGGCCTGGGCGATTCCTCCGGTAACGGCCCGGGGGTTCTCGATCCCCATCCTGCCGAGCACGTCGAAGGACTCGATGATGCCGAGGACCGTTCCCAGTATCCCCAGGAGCGGAGCGAGGGTGATGATCGTATCCAGGACCGTCATCCCCCGTTTCATGCGTTCGATCTCCGTCCTGGCCGCGACTTCGAGGCTCTCCCGCACCCCGTATTCCCTTCCCCGCAGCCCTTCCATGAGGACCCTCGCCCCCACGTCGCAGGAGCCGTTGGATGCCTCGAGCGCCCCCGCAAAGTCCCCCGCTTCGGCCCGGCGCAGAATTTCCTCTATCACGCGCCCGTCCCTTTTCCGCCGCTCCGCCACCCAGAAGAGCGTCCGCTCGATGATGAGGGTAACGGCGCAAATGGAGCAGAGAAGGAGGGGCCACATGAGGGGACCGCCCTTTGAAAAGAGTGTCACCATTTCTCCACCTCACTGCCATGCGTGCTTCCCGGCCGGGTCATATCGCCGCTCTGACCCCGATGTAGCCGGATATTCCTTCCGTCCCGAACCCCCGTATCTCCTCGTAGTCCCTGTCGAAGAGGTTGTCCACCCGGGAAAAAACCGTGATCCCCCTGCCCAGCTCGTAGGACGCGGCAAGGTGGACGAGGGTATACCCGCCCAGTAGAATTCTCCTCGAGGAGAAGGTGACGGGGTCTACCGATATGTCGTAGCGCTTCCCCGTGTGGGAAAGGGTAAGGTTCAGGTTCCCCCTGTTTTGGATGCTGCAATCAAGGGACAGGTGGTACCGGTTCCTGGCCCGCCGCAAGAGGACCTCGTTGGAATCGGTGTCCCGCGCGTCGGTGTAGGTGTACTGGCCAGACAGGGTGAAGGGCCGGAAAAGGCCCAGCGTCGATACGACCTCCACGCCCTCCGACGTGCTCCTGCGCAGGTTTACGAATTGAAACGTCGCGGGATCGGAGTCGATCAGGTTTCTGAATTCGATCCGGAAGTAGGTCACCTCGAGGCGGCCGCTGCCGCCGAAGAGGGGCTGCTCCAGGCCCCCGTCCCAGGACCTGCTCCTCTCGGGCCCAAGGTCCGGGTTGCCGAAGGCGGGGTCAAAGAGCTGGAAGAGGGAGGGCGCCTTGAAGCCCGTGCCGAAGCTCCCTTTCATCCGGGTCCCCGTGCCTTCCAGCGCATAGGAGAGGGCGATCCGGTAGGTGAGCTCCGAGCCGAAGGCGCTGTGATGGTCGAGTCGGCCCCCGACGGTGGCGAAGAGGCCCTCCAGCAGGCGGGCCTGGTCCTGGAGGTAGTACCCCTCGGTCCGCGCCACCTGCTCGGGGAAAGAGCCGAAGGAGCTCCTGGACCTTCCCCTCTCTTCCTGTGCCTCGGCCCCGGCGGTCAGGGTGTTCCCGTCGGCAAGAGATATGCTGGACTGGACGTCCCCCCTGGCCGTCTCTCCCTTGAAGGAGCCGGTGTTCAGGAAGAACTGCCCCGGGTCGAGGACATCCTCGTTTGTCCTCTCGATATCCGACAGGGACAGGCCGACCACGTTCTTTACCCGTTCGTCGAAGAGAGAGAACGACGCCTGCCCCCTGATGAACAGCTCCTCCGTGTCCTGCCTGCTGTTCGGGTCATCGGTGGCGAAATCATCGATCTCGGCTTCCGCCTCCATGTAGCGGCCCACGAGCTCCACTTCGAGGCTGTCTCCCGGGGCGGCCCCGACGCGTCCCGAGACGGTCAGGTTGTCGTATCCGTCCCTCTCCCCGTTTCCCGCCGATTCGGGCGCCGCGCTGATCCCGTCGGTCTTTAACTTCGAGAGAGAGAGGGAATAGTGAAGGGCCTCCGCCTCCCCGCCGACACGGGCGCTTCCCCGCCTGGTCTGGAAGGAGCCGTACTCGGCGGAAGCTGCGGCGGTAGGCTTCCCCTTGCCTTTTTTCGTGATGATGTTGATCACGCCGCCGATGGCATCCGATCCATAGAGCGTGCTCTGCGAGCCCCTGAGAATTTCCACCCGCTCGATGTTGTCCACCGTCAGGTTTGCAAAATCGAAGGCCCTTCCGATCGATATCGGGTCGTTTGCCTCGACGCCATCGATGAGCACGAGGGTGTGGTTCGAGTTCGTTCCCCTGAGAAATACCGACGTCTGCTGCCCCGTGCCGCCGCTCCTGACCACATCGGCCCCGGGAACGGCCCGCAGGGCGTCGTGGAGCAGGGGCTTCCCCGTTTTCTCGAGATCTTCCGCCGTGATCACCGTCACCGAACTGCCCACGCGGCGAGACGGCGTCTCTATCCGCGTCGCCGTGACAACGATCTCCTCGACCTCCTCCCCCCCGCCTTCCGCGGCGAGCGCTCCCGGGAGGACGAGCGCAAGGATCAGCGCGCCAGGTATCAGTGACGCCAGCCGCATCCCCACCTCCTTCAGAACGGGTGAAAAAAAATCCCCGGGCCTCAAGAGAGGCCCGGGGATGCCGTTTTCCATCCACCACCTGGGGTCCCGGTCCCGTTCCGCGGGGACCTCGAACCTCCATGTTACGCGGGCAGGTCTTCTGGCTTCCGGATCGGCCTACTCACCACGCCTTCCCGCCCCACGGGCAGTGGCAACCTGTGGCTTTCGTCCCCGGTCACAGCGGCGGGTCCGCCACGGATTCACACCGTGTTCCCTTTCATCCCTGGGGACTACCCGCAATACTTAGACGATAGTATAACACGCCGCTTCCGTCAACCACGGGTTCTGGCGCGGGAGGTGCCGCAAAATCCACACTGCCCCCTCCCCGCACGTTCTCACCGGACCCGGTAGTTTTCCGGGAAGCTTCGCGGCGGATTCTCAAGCACCGGATAGATGTCGCGGATGGCAATGCTCCTCTCCCGGCCATCGAATATCTTCCCGCCGATCTGCACCTCGTCAGCGGTCCCCCAGTAATTTTCCCTCAGGTCCGGAACCCCCGAGGCGAAGTCGCCGATCTTCAGGTTGTACTCCCTGTTGTCGATCAGGTTGTCCCGGAACAGCGCCGTGGAGGCTCCCTCCCGGAAGAAGACGCCCACCCTGTTGCCGTAAATGGCGCACTCCCTCACGACGGGGCCCCCTTCCCAGTACCTTATTGCCACCTCGTTCCCGGCAAGCCTGCTCTTTTTGACGTACATCCCCCCCCGGTAGGTCCGCACGCCGCCCTCGTTTTCGGAAATGTCGCTCTTCTCGATCAGGGTGAATCCCCCGTGGATGTGAAATGCCCAGGCGGCCCTCTCCACCCTCGCGTGCCGCACCACCGCCTCGGCGTCCTCCAGGTAAATCTCACCCCACCCCGCACCGCCGGTAATCAGCACGGGCCTTTCCTCCCTCCCGTCAATGATCAGCCTTCCCTGGACGGTCAGCGCCTTGATGGCATCCTCGGCTTCGGGGCTTTTCGGAATGTTCACGTGGATCCGGGTTCCCGGCGCCACGTAGAGCGTCTCCCCCCTTCTCACCAGGAGGGGCTTGGTGAGTACCACCTCTTTTTCAAGAAAGCGGTACCCCCCGCCGGACGCCCCGCCCGCAAGGAGACCGAAGGCAACGAAAAAAACCGTTATGAGGCGGACCGCTCTCGCTTGCATCACTCACGCTCCTCGATCTTTACGGCAATCCTCCCCATCGCTCCGGGGGTCAGCCCTCCACGGAGAGAAACAGCGTCTTGTCGTCCGTGTAGGAGCAAATCCCACCCTCTTTGAACTCGAACTGAAAATATTCCCGGATCCTCTCATCGGCCCTGCCCACCATCTCTTCGAGCTCCCTCTCCCGCTTTTCCCCGGGGCTCGTTCGCTCGAGCCACTGCCGGAAGTCGTGCCTCTTCCTGAAGGCCTTCCTGTCGGCAACCCGGAATCCCGCTGCCCCGAGCAGCCTCTCCCACTCGGAGATGCGGAGCGAGCGCACGTGCGTTCCGTCCCTGGTCTCCTCCATCCTGTTCAGGAAGGCGTCCAGGAGGTCATCCTCGGGTGCCGTGCTGTCGACGAGCAAGAAGAAGCCCGTCCGCCGGAGCACCCGCTTAACCTCTTTGAGAAAGGACGGGACGTGGGGAAAGTGGTGGGGGGCTATCCTGCAGGTTACCAGGGAAAATAGCCCCGCCCGGAAGGGCAGCCGCTCGGCGTCTCCCCGCACGAAGCCGATTTTTCCGCCCCCGTAGCGCGCGGCGGCTTCCCGGAGCATCCCGGAGGCGATGTCCAGGGCCAGGACGAACATGCCGTGGGCCTTCAGGAGGCCCGCCGTATGGCCCGCTCCCGTGGACACGTCGAGGGCAACATCGAAGGATTTTCCCTTTAAAAACGCTTGAATGTAATCCAGATCGGTCCCCCTCACGTGGTCTGCGCTCGTCCCGTACTTTTCCGCCCGTTCCGAGAAGGACTCGCCAATTCTCTTTTTGACACCCGGTTTTCTTTCCATCACCGGCACCCGCCAGGCCGCGGTTTATGTCCCGTGGCCCATCTGGTACAATCTTTACGAGACAATGATAATCGAAAACCCGGACACATGACAGTTCAATTCACCGCGAAACTCTACGCCGGTCCCTACCCGGCAATCAGGGAGGAGCTCGCACGGGGCATGGGGGAAGAGACCGGGAGGGACCCGGTCGGCGAGAAAATCGTCCTCACCCCCTCCAACTACAGCGCCGGGGACCTCTACGAGGCGATTGCCCGTGAGAGGGGAAGGGCGACCGTAAACGTGCGGGCGATGACCCTTCTGGACTTCGCGCGGCGGCTGCTGAAGCACCGGAAACTGCTACTTCCGGAAATAGACGCGATGACCAGGGCGGTGCTTCTTTCTGGCGTCGTCGATGCCTTCTGTCGAAAACGGGGCGATAAGAGCGCCTTCGCCGAGGTCTACGGGAAAAAGGGCTTCATCAGCGCCCTGCTCCGCCTCTTCGAGGAGTTCGAGGAGGGGATGATATCCGGCAGGGAAGCCGAATCCCTGCTCGGTCGACCCGGTTTCCTGCGCGCCTTCCCGGACCCTTCCAAGATCAGTGACATACTCTCCCTCTACACCGCCTTCCTCGCAGCCGTCGAAAGGGCGGGCTTTGCGACCAGGACCCACGTGGTGCGCCTGGCATCGGAGGGTTTCGAGGTGCCCGGCTACCCATTCCGGGTTAAGCTCTACGGGTTTTACGATTTCACCCGGATACAGTGGTTGCTGGTGCAGAAACTCATCGACTCGGGCCTCATGGAGGCGGTGTACTTCCCCCTCCCCACGGCCCCGGGCAGGGCGGGGACGATGGTGATCGATGACTTCAAGACCCTCGCGGAGGTCGTGCCGGAAGGGTACCGTTACGGGGAGAGCACGCTCTGGAAGCTCCTTCGCCGTTTCGACGGCAACGTCACGCTCCTTGGCCACGAACAAAGTGCGGAAAAATCGGCCCGGCGCGTGCGGGACGCCCTCTTTCGCATCGAGTTTTCCGGGAAAAAGGAGGGGCTGCCCTTTATGCTGATCAGCGCGCCCCACGGACCGGGAGAGGTGCGGGCCGTTGCGCGCCTGATCAGGAAGGAGATTAGGGAAAAAGGGAAAGAGGGAAAAATCGGCCTGATCTACCGGCAACTCGACGAGACAGCCCTGCCGGACATAGAGAGGGTTCTCGATGAATTCGACATTCCCTGCCTCATCGCCCGCGCAGGCCCCCTCATTCGAGCGGCGCCGGTGAGAACGCTCGTCGGCCTGATCAAGCTTCCCCTCCGGGACTATCAACGGAGAGAGACGGTCGACATGCTCACCTCCCCCTCTTTCGACGTGGCGAAACTCCATCCGGGAAGCGAGAGGCACTCCCCCCTCTGGGACCACCTGACGAAAAAAATCGGCATATCCCAGGGGAACGACTGGGGGCACAAACTGCAGCGTTTTATTGCTAAATCCAGAATATTGGCAAAAAATGACATTTTAGACGCTTTCGATGATCATGATGACGCGGATACTCCGTCCCGCGCCCATCCTGCCACGGGGAGAGAGGTCGCCGGCGCGGAGGCACTGGCTGGCTGCTTCACCGCCTTGCGGGAGCTGACGGTACCGCTCCTTTCGTGCGGCTCATACGCTGCCCTGGCAGAGAGCGCCCTCTATCTTCTCAGGCGCTGCATCGTGATAACCGGGGAGGAGGACGTCTTCGGGCTGAACGAGCGGGCGGTAAAAAGGGCAGCGGCGATCCTCACGACCTTCGGCGAGCTCGACTGGAGGGGGGTTGCCTTCCCCGGTCCCCGCAGCGCCATAGAGCTCCTCGAAACGATATTTTCCGAGGAGAGGATGCCCCACCACGGCATCGGATCGTCACGGGCGGGGGCCGGCGTCGTCGCGGGAGACATCATGGGCCTGCGGGGGGTCACCTTCGACCGCATTTACCTGCTCGGCGTCAACGAAGGGGTATGGCCCCGGGCCAAAAAAGATGTGTCCCTCCTGAAGGATGCGGAGAGGGAGGTGTTCATCTCCGAGCTCTCGGAGCCGGACCTGCCCCCCGCGCTTTCCAGGACGCGGGAAAACGTTCCCGAGGAAAAGCTCCTTTTCTGCCTTCCCTTCATCATGGGCAGCGGCATCGGGGGCGTATCCTTCCTCAGGTCGGACATGTCGGGCGCAAAACGCGCCCCCTCCCCCTTCCTCATGGACCTTGCCTTCAGGTTCCGGGGGCCCGACATCTTCTTCGGGGGGCTGGGCGGGGAGACGGCGGGCAGCGCGTTTCACGAGTTCCCCCGGCAGCTGAAGGTCCGCCTGAGCGCACCCGGAGATCCCTCCCCGCGGGAGGCGCTCATCGCCTCCCTGATGAGCGGGAAGGCATCCGTCTTTCCCCCCGTACTGTCGGACCCGGCGAGGCGGACTCTGCTGCGGGCGACGGAAACCGTTTCGCGGTGGCAGCGGGGGGAAGGTCTCGCCCCGGACCCCGCAAGCATCGCGGGGCTGAGGATACCGGAGGGCAGGCTGAACCACACCTTTCTCGAGAGCTACATACAATGCCCCTACAAGACCTTCCTGCGCTACGGGCTCAAGCTGGAGCCGCTCCCCGAGCCGGAAGAGATTTTTTCCCTCGGTCGCCTGGAAATGGGCCTCATCGCCCACCGGGCACTCTATATCCTCCACAGGGAGGTCCCGGAAGATTCCCGGCCCGCCGCGGTGGAGGACGCGGTAAAACGGGCCCTCTCCCAGTACGGACGAGACAACCCCCTTGGCCTCAGGGGGCTTGCCGCCATCGCCGTCAAGAGTCTCTCGAAGACCATCAGCGCCTACCTCGCCTGGGAGAAGGAGCACCTGGGGGACCTGGCACCCGAGCTGTTCGAGGTCACCTTCGGCTTTAAAGAGGGGCACCACGTCTCCATCGACGTTTCGGGCGAGCAGGTGCACATCTCGGGAAAGATAGACCGGATAGACAGGAGCGGCGATACCATACGGGTCCTCGACTACAAGCTGTCCTCCGGCAACCGGTACGCCCCGCTGGAAGAGAAGATCTCCCTTGCCCTGCTGAACCAGATTCCCCTCTACGCGATCGCGGCGAGAAAGATCCTGGCCGACAGGGGGACGGAGGTCCGGACCGTCACCGGGGGATACATCGCCCTGAAGAGGGACGGAAAGAAGGGCTACCTCATAGCGACCCTGCTCGACCGGGAGGGCGAGATGTGCTCCCGCTGGGAGCAGTCCCTCTCCCTGCTCTTTGAAGGCCTGAAAAGCAGGATGTTTCCCCCCATGGCCCACCACCTTTTCAAGATGGCGCGATGGCGGGACCGTTACTGTGACCATTGCGATTACGCAGACATCTGCCGGGTGTCGCCGGCAACCTCGGGAAACGACGCGGTGGCCCTCTCCCTGAGGGAGCGGTTCTCGCGCCTCTTTCCCGTACTTCACTGGCACGTGGAAAACAGGGAGCCGTCGTGACGAAGAGAGAGCATCTTGCAGCGCTCCTTCGGGAGGGGAGAAACCTCGCCCTCGACGCGGGCGCCGGATCGGGGAAGACCACGGCTCTGGTCAACACCGTCACCTCGATCTTTTTCACCGACGACCGCGTCAGGCCGGAGGAGGTTCTTTTGCTCACCTTCACCGAAAAAGCGGCTGCGGAGATGCGTGAGCGCCTCTACCTCCTCTGGCAGTCCCTGTACGCCAAGCTCCGCACGGGGCACCATCGCAGGGGGGAGGAGATCCTGACCGGGTACCACGGGGAGATCGTCATGTCCGAAGAGCTCTCTCGCTCCCGGGAAAAGCTCATGGAGAGGCTCGCCCACATGAACGAATACTACGGGAGGCTCGGCGTGTCGACCCTCCACTCCTTCTGCCTCTCCCTGCTCAGAGAGCACACCGTCGAGGCGGGATGCGATCCCGATTTCGAGGTGATCGACACCTTCGAGACACACCGGGCCTTCGAGGACGCATTTATGGAGTTTCTGCACCGGGAGTTCGAGGACGACCCCATCGACGGGCGGTGGAACAGCTTCTTCGACCACTTCGGCGGCCCGGAGCCGGGGAGGCAGTTCCTCTGGGATTTTTTCCGGGAAATGTGCCTGAACACCAGAGACCTCTTCTTTCTCTTCCGGGACAGGAAGAGCATGATGCAAGAGACGGATCTTGCCCCCTACTTCGCCGACTTCCAGGTCCCCTATTTTTTGAAGCTCCGGGAATACCTCCTTTCATCCTCCCCCCGGGAGAAGGACATCGCCCTTGCCTTCGAGCGCCTGGGCGCCCTGAACGACGAGATGCTCTCGTGCCTTACGTCGGGTGCTCTCCCCGACGCATCCACCATCGAGTCCTTCACCCGGGTCATCACCTCGATAAACGGCAACCGGCTGCGCTCCCGCCAGGACTTCCCCCTGAACAGCCAGGAGTTCACCCACCGGGTCCTCACCGGGGCCACCATCACGACCGAGACCATCCGCTGCAGTCTCCCGAAGCTGCGGGATAAGATCGCCGGGTGCACCGGGACGCTCACCCGCCTGCAGGCGGGGGTCATGATCGGAGGGCTCCTCATGGAAAAGACGGACGCCCTCCTTGCGCTCTTCAACAGAAACAAGGGGGGGAACATGGACTTCCTGGACCTGCTGATACGCGCAGCGGGGCTGGTCTCACGGTCCAAGGGGGTCCGAAACCACCTGAAACGCAGATACCGGTACCTCTTCATCGACGAGTTCCAGGATACCGACCCCGTGCAGGCATACCTGTGCTCCTTCATCTGTGAGAAGGAGGGCGGCTTTGCACGGACCCTCGGCGAGGTCGACCTGGAGCCGGGCAAGCTCTTCATCGTCGGCGACCCGCGTCAGTCCATCTACCGCTTCAGGAGGGCGGACCCGAAGATGCACTTCTCCATGATCGACCTGATAGCAAAGAGCGGCGGCACGCGGAAATCGCTCTCGGCAAACTACAGGAGCACCCCCGCCCTCGTTCGCTTTTACAACGGCTTCTTCCCGGGGGTTTTCGAAGGGGGCCCGGACCACTCCTTCCCCTACGGCCCCCCCCTCGAAGCGGGCCGAAGCGCGGTGGGCCCCTCCCCCGCTGTCTGCTACTACACCCTGGGGGCAGACGGGGACAGGGAAGGCTTCATCGCCTCCCTGCTGAAGGGCATAAAGCAATCAGGCATCGAGGTTTCCGGGGGAGACGAGAGAAGGCCCGTGGCATGGAGAGACATGACGATCCTCTACGTGGGTGATTTCGGGAAGCGTGTCCTGGCACCCCTCCGGGAAACGCTGAACCGGGCGGGCATCCCCCTGCTCATGCCCTCTTTGAAAGGATTCTACGAGCGCCAGGAGGTGAAGGACCTGCTCTTTCTCCTCGAGGCTATCTGCGACCCCGCCAACAGGACCGCCCTCTACGGTGCCCTGAAATCGACCATCTTCGGCTTCACCGACTCGCAGCTGGCAGGGCACTTCTCCGGGGACACGACGAGCGCTCCCGAACTGGCGGAAGCGCTCGCCATGGTCGACCGCTGGTCCGCGCTGCGCGACACCGTGGGCGTTCACGAGCTCCTCTCGGCGGTAGTCGCCGATTGCGGGTACGAGTATTCCGCCCTGCTCATGCCCGACGGGCAGCGAATATTCTTCAACGTGGAAAAGCTCCTCCTCGTGGCCAGGGAGTTCGACCAGAAATACTCCTCCTCCCTCCGCGATTTCACGGGGTTTCTCCGGCAGCAGATCCGGGTTGCCGCAGAAGAGGGGGAGATACCCTACTTCGAGGAGGGCGAGGATGCCGTTCGGATCATGAGCGTCCACTCCGCAAAGGGGCTCGAGTTTCCCGTGGTCATCTACTACCTCACGGGGGAGTTCTCCGGCACGGTCGGGGGGCCGATCCTCTACGACAGGGTCGGAGAGCGGTTCGGCTTCACCCGTCACAACTTCTCGACCCCTTCCTGCTACCACATGGTGGAGGACCGTATCGAGGAGGGGGGGGGGACGCGGACGGAGCGGATCCCCTTTCTCGCCCTCGAGGGCCGCAGGTCCGCATCGGAAGCCCTCCGCCTCTCGTACGTGGCCATGACGAGGGCGAGGGACCTTCTCCTCGTCGTCTCCCACCCCCCCGCTTCGGGGAAGATGAAGAAAAACGTCATCGCCGAAAAGCTCGACGCCTACCTCGCCCCGTACCCCCCGGCTCCATCCTCCTGCCCCTTCACCGCCACCCGGGGGGAAACCAGGAGCATCGAGGAGGGGGCGAGCGTCTTCTCGTGCCATATCGGCACGGGAAGGGGAAGGGACGGGGCCGCTGCAACGAGGCCAGGAAAGAGGGATGTGCCCGAGATTTTCGAGACGAAAGAAGCGGTGGATGCACCGATCCTGTCGAAAAGAGCCGAGGCGGTCGTCCGTGAGGAGGAGGGGTTCGGGTTTGGCAATGCGGTCCACAGGATACTGGAGGTGGCGCCGCCCTTTTTCCCGGGCCTCTTCGAGGACGCCATCCGCCTCTCCCGCCTCTTCTTCAAAAAAGACGCGGAGAGGGAGCGGTTCCTCGGCATCGTGGAAAAGATCAAAGAGAGCCCTCTTGTCACACGGTTCGCCGGCTGGGAGTCCATCGGAACCGAGGTCCCGATCGTTGCGCCGAAGGGTAGGGGAATCGTGCGGGAAGCGGCAGACCTGGTGCTGGCTCGTGAGGGCCGGCTCCTGGTCATCGACTATAAAACGGGTGGCAGGAGCCCGCAGAAGGACGCGCAGGCGGTAGATCAGCTGGCGGGCTACGTTACCGCAATTGCCGAATCAACGGGAATGGCGGTTTCGGGAATCACCTGGTACCTCGAGGAAGACGCGTGGATCGAAGTTCCCCCACCGGACAGCAGTGGCGGTTGCGTAAAATAACCCGCGCTTTCGTTTTCGGGTGAGAATAAGGATGCCCCACCGGGGCAATCGGTGATCATCACTCCGGGTCTTCGTACTTCCTGATCGCCTCCGAACCTTCCCTGATCTTTTCGAGGACAAAAGACTTGAGCTTCTCCCTGAACTCCTCGGGGATCTCATCGATGCGCGCTTCCCGCGCCACGATCCTGGTCGTGTCGTAGGTCCTGAGAAAATGCAGGCACTCGTCGCACAGATCGATGTGACCCTCCAGCTCCCCGGACAGCACGGGGTCCATGCTTCCGTCCAGGTAGTCTGCGAGAAGGCTTATCAGTTCACGGCAGTTCATAGGCTCACAATTCTCCCGCCTTCAAGTATTGGTCCAGGCGCTCCCTCAGATAGAGCCGTGCCCTGTGCAGGCGAGATTTCACGGCAGGTATGCTCAAACCGAGAATGTTCGCCGTCTCTTCGTTCGAGAGGCCTTCCACATCGCTCAGCACGAGAACCACCCGGTACTTATCGGAGAGCTCGGCAATGAACTTCCTGAGCACCTCCCCGAGCTCCCTGTTCAAAACGCGGCGCTCAACCTCCCGGGACCAGTCCCCGATCTCGCTCGCATGTCGTCCTTCCTCGGTAAACACGGGCATGAAATCCTCTATCGAAACGGCATCGGTCCTCTTCCGGTTCCTCAGGCGCATCAGGCAGGCGTTCACGCAGATGCGGTAGACCCACGAAAAGAAGGCCGAATCTCCCTTGAAAGAATCTATTTTCTGGTACACGGTCATGAACACGTCCTGGGTGATTTCCTCCGCGTCTCCCTCGTTGCGCAGTATGGATATGGCGAGGTTGTATATCCTCCCCTGGTACTTGTCGATCAGGTCCATGACGGCCTGCTCGTCCCGGCTCTTGAGGCCCTCTATGATCCGGTCGTCTTCCTGCAAGACCCGTTCTTTCATCAACTACCTCATTTGATTAACAACAAGACTCTGCAGATTCTCATTATCCCACATTTCTACTCTACCGTTACGCTCTTCGCAAGGTTCCGTGGCTGGTCAACGTCGGTACCCTTGATGACGGCCATGTGATAGGCAAGCAGCTGAAGGGGGACGACGTTTACGATGGGGAGGTGGAATTTCCGGCAGGGAGGTATGAGAATCACATCCTCGACCCTCTTCTCTATTTCCTCGTTCCCCTCCGTGGCAACGGCAATGACACGCCCACCCCTCGCCAGAACCTCCTCCACGTTCGCCATGACCTTCTCGTAGGTGGGATCGGTAGGCGCGAGAACGACGACGGGCATGTTCTCATCGATGAGCGCTATCGGGCCGTGTTTCATTTCCCCGGCCGGATAGCCCTCGGCGTGGATGTATGAAATCTCCTTGAGCTTCAGGGCTCCCTCGAGGGCAATGGGATAGTTTATCCCCCTGCCCAGGTAGAGAAAGTCCCGCGCATCCTTGTACTTCATCGCGATCTCGTAGAAGTGGCGGTCCTGCTTCAGCAAGCCGTCGATGACAAGCGGCAGCCTCCTGAGCTCGCGTGCATGATCCACCACGTCCTCCCCGCTCATTACTCCCCGGTGGAACCCGAGGTAGAGGGCCATGAGGTAGAGCGAGACCAGCTGCGTGGTGAAGGCTTTCGTCGAGGCGACGCCGATTTCGGGGCCGGCGTGGGTGTAAAAAACGCCGTCCGACTCCCTCGCTATCGTCGACCCTACGACGTTGCAAATAGCGATGGCGCTCGCACCCTTGGACCTGGCCTCTCTCAGTGCCGCGATGGTGTCGGCCGTCTCCCCCGACTGTGAGATGGGGATGCAGAGGGAGCGGTCGTTCACGATCGGGTCCCGGTACCGGAACTCCGAGCCGAGATCGACCTCGACGGGCACCCGCGCAAGCTCCTCGATCAGGAACTTCCCCACAAGCCCGGCATGCCACGACGTCCCGCAGGCGACGATGAAGATCTTCTCCACCTCCCCCAGCCGCTCCTCCGAGACGGGCAGCCCATCTATCGCGATCCTCCCCGATGCAAAGTCTACCCTCCCGGCGAGCGTGTCGAGTATGGCCCGGGGCTGCTCGAAGATCTCCTTCTGCATGAAGTGCTTGTATCCCTCCTTCTCCGCCATGGCTGCGGACCATTCGATATAGACCTGCTCTTTCTCCACCCTCTTTCCCGAAAAGTCGGTAACCTCAAGCCCGTCGGGTGTAAACACGACCATCTCCCCGTCATCGAGGAACATGGCGTCCCGCGTGTAGGGCAAAAGGGGAGGGATGTCGGATGAGAGAAACATCTCCCCGGCCCCAACCCCCACGACGAGGGGGCAGTTCAGCCGCACGCCGACGATGGTGCCGGGCTCTTTTTTCGAAATCGCAGCGAAGGCGAATGACCCCTTCAGGACCTTCAGTGTCTCCCGTACCGACTCGACGAGGCTCGCCCCCGCCTCGTGCAGGAAGTTCACATGCTGGGTGATCACCTCCGTGTCGGTCTCGGAAAGGAAGGTTGCCCCCTTCCCTTCGAGTTCCGTCCGGAGGGCGGAGTAATTTTCGATGATCCCGTTGTGGACGACCGCTACGTTCTCCGTTGCGTGGGGATGGGAGTTCACGTCGGAGGGCTTGCCGTGCGTCGCCCACCGCGTGTGGCCGATGCCGCAGCTGCCCGTGATGTCCTCGGAGAACACCACCTTCTCGAGGTTGATGATCTTCCCCTCCTTCTTCCTCACGTGAAGGTCGCCGGAACCGGAGATCAGCGCCAGCCCGGCCGAGTCATACCCCCGGTACTCGAGACGTCTCAGCCCGTCGAGGAGGATGGGCACGCAATCCCTGGTTCCCGAGTAGCCGATAATTCCGCACATGGATTACCCTCTTTTTTTCTTCTCTCTCTTCGGGATCTCGAGGCCCGCTTTCTTTATCAGCTCGGGCTTCTTCCTGATAACCCAGTTCGCTATGTTCTGCTGCTTCGCCCTCGACAGGGCCAGGGCGAAGGGAGGGACGTCATCGGTGACGGTGGCTCCCGCGCCGATAACGGCACCCCTGCCTATTTTCACGGGCGCAACCAACTGGGTGTCGCTGCCGACGAAGACCCCGTCCCCGATCACCGTTTCATGTTTCGCAATCCCATCGTAGTTGCACGTGATCGTACCGGCGCCGATGTTCACCTGCGCTCCCACCGTCGAATCTCCCACGTAGGCCAGGTGGTTTGCCTTCGAGCCCTTTCCGATCCTCGATTTCTTTACTTCCACGAAGTTCCCGATGCGGGCACCCTCCATGAGGACGGATTCCGGCCGCAGGTGGGCAAACGGACCGACCCTCGCCCCCTTCCCCACAACGGCCTGTATCACCACGGAGTAGGGGAGTATCTCGGCGGCCTCCCTGATGTCGCTCCCCTCTATGTAAACGCCCGTACCCAGCCGTACGTTCTTTCCTATCCTCGTGGCACCCCGTATCACCACACCCGGCTCGATCACCGTGTCGGCCCCGACCTTCACATCGGGCCCGACATAGGAGTTGTAGGGGTCCTCGATCGTCACGCCACCCCGCATCAGGCTCTCGGCTACCCGGAGGGTGACAACCCCCGCGGCAAAAGCCAGCTCCTCCCGGGAGTTGATCCCGACGATTTCGTCCGAATCGGGAACGAGGTACCCGGAAACCTTCTCCCCCGCGAAGAACGCCCGGTACACGAGGTCGGTGAGTAAGTACTCCTTCTGGACGTTTTCGGGTACGAGCGACTCTATGTTCTCGAGCAAAAACTTCCTGCTGAAGACGTAGCTTCCCGAGTTGATCTCGTTTATCGACCTCTCTTCGGCGCTGGCGTCCTTTTCCTCCACGATTCTGGCGATCGCTCCCGACGGCTCCCGGATCACCCTCCCGTACCCCGACGGGTCTTCGAGAAGCCCCGTTAAGACCGTCACGGCGGCCTTTTCCCTGCGGTGAAGCCTGACAAGCTTTTTCAGGGTATCGGCCCGAACCAGGGGGGCATCGCCGCAGAGGACGAGAACGTCCCTGTCGCTCTTTTTGATATCCCGTATCGCGGCACGGACCGCATCGCCCGTGCCGAGCTGTTTCTCCTGCAGGGCATAGGTCACGCCCCTCCCCGCGATCTTGCCTTCCACGATCTCCCTGCCGTACCCCACCACCACGACCACCTCTTTCGCCCCCGCTTTTTTGACCTCGTCGACGACGTAGTTGACCATCGCCTTCCCGAGAATCTCGTGGGCTACCTTCGGAAGGGCGGACTTCATTCTCGTCCCCGAGCCCGCGGCAAGGATGACGGCTTGGCATTTTTTCATAAAAAATGTCCCCCGGTGCTGTAAAATTTGCTAAAAATACTACAGAAACACATATTACAAATTTTTTCGGCAAAGGTGAAGGAGAAATGAACCCACAGGTAGAACTCGCGAGCCTGGAGATACAGATCGAGGAGCTGAGGAAGAAATACGACCTCTTCTTCCAGGGGATTTTGCGCGTCGAGCCGGCCAAGGAGCGCAAGGAGCTGGAGACGAGGCTGAGAAGGCTGGGGCAGAGAAGCATCCCCAACACATCAGACCAGTTCAAGTTCAACGCCCTGCAGGCCCGTTTCCACAGCTACCAGAACATGTGGACCAGGATCGTTTCCGGGATCGAAGAGGGGCGGATCGAGCGCGACGCGGGAGGACGGGTGGCCTTCCAGTCCCAGGGCCCCGTCGAGGAAGAGAACATGAGCCAGGCCTACCTCGACTTCCTCAGCGCCAAGAAAGAGCTCAACCAGGACTGCGACGGTATCGATTTCTCCGCATTCAGGGAAAAGCTTCTCAGCAGGGCAATGGACATCTCGGAAAAGCAGGGATGCAGAAAGGTCGAGTTCCGGGTGGTCGTCGAAGAGGGCAAGGCCAAGATAAAAGCCCTGAAAAAGTAACCCGCCGCACCTGATCTGTCGATCCGGTGGCCGTTTTTATCCCGAGGCCTGCAGCCTTACCAGCGCCCTCCGTAACTTTGCCTCTAATTTGACGTAGAGCTCATCGCCGAGAGAGAGGCCTTCGAGGCCCTTTTCGGCCCTCTCCAGGGCCCGCCTCGCACGCTCCACGTCGATCTCCCTCCCGAACTCAGCCGTCCGTGCGAGAATGACCACCTTGTTTTCGAGCACCTCGGCGAAGCCGCCGGACACGGCGAGCTGCGTCTCATCCGTGCCGGAGCGGTACCTGAGAATGCCGATGTCGAGCAGGGCCAGGAAGGGGGTGTGCTCGGGAAGGACCCCGAACTCTCCGAGATGCCCGGGAGCGATCACCTCGTCCACGTCCTCGGATAAAAGCAGCCTCTCCGGTGTCACTATTTCGAGCCTGATGCGCTCTTCCATGCCGTTACTCTTCCTCGAGGAGCTTTTTGCCCTTCTCTACTGCCTCCTCGATCGTACCCACCATGTAGAAGGCCTGCTCGGGAAGGTCGTCGTGCTTCCCCTCCACGATCTCTTCGAACCCCTTGATGGTATCCTCGAGCTTCACGTATTTTCCGGGCTGCCCGGTAAAGGCCTCGGCAACGAAAAAGGGCTGCGAGAGAAACCGCTGTATCTTCCTCGCCCGGGAAACGATCAGCCGGTCATCCTCCGAGAGCTCATCCATTCCCAGAATCGCAATGATGTCCTGGAGGTCCTTGTAGCGCTGGAGAATCCTCTGGACCGAACGGGCAACACGGTAGTGATCCTCGCCGATGACGCCCGGATCCATGACCCGCGACGTGGAGTCGAGGGGGTCCACGGCGGGGTAAATGCCAAGCTCCGCTATCTGCCGCGAAAGCACGGTCGTCGCATCCAGGTGTGAGAAGGTCGTCGCCGGCGCGGGGTCCGTCAGGTCGTCCGCGGGGACGTAAATCGCCTGCACGGAGGTGATGGACCCCTTGTTCGTGGAGGTAATGCGCTCCTGCAACTCGCCCAGGTCCGTTGAGAGGGTGGGCTGGTAACCGACGGCCGAGGGGATCCGGCCGAGAAGCGCCGACACCTCGGAGCCGGCCTGGGTGAACCGGAAGATGTTGTCGATGAAGAGGAGGACGTCCTGCCCCTCCTCGTCCCTGAAGTATTCCGCGGCAGTGAGGGCAGTCAGGCCGACCCGCGCCCTGGCGCCCGGCGGCTCGTTCATCTGCCCGTAGATGAGAACGGCCTTGCTCAGGACCTTCGACTCCTTCATCTCGATCCAGAGGTCGTTCCCTTCCCGCGTGCGCTCACCGACGCCGCCGAAGACGGAGAACCCGCCGTGCTCGATGGCGATGTTGTGGATCAGCTCCATGATGATGACCGTCTTGCCGACGCCCGCTCCCCCGAAGAGCCCGACCTTTCCGCCCTTCTGATAGGGCTCGAGAAGGTCCACCACCTTGATGCCCGTTTCGAGAATCTCCACCTTCGTCGACTGCTCCTCGAAGGAGGGCGCATCACGGTGTATGGGGTAGCGCTTCTCGGAGACGATCTCGCCGAGCTCGTCCACCGGATCGCCGACCACGTTCATGATCCTCCCGAGGGTTTCGGGACCCACGGGAACCGTTATCGGCCCGCCCGTGTCCCGTGCCTCGATGCCCCGGACAAGGCCCTCCGTTGAGTCCATAGCGATACAGCGCACGACGTTGTTCCCCAGGTGCTGGGCGACCTCCACCACGAGGTTCCACTCCTTGTCGCTGATGCTGGGATTGGTCAGGTGTACGCCGTTGAACAGAGCGGGCAGCTTCCCCGGCTCGAAGGCAACGTCCACGACAGGCCCGATGACCTGGACGACTCTTCCTATGTTCATAATCCACTTCCTCCTGCTGCAGTTTTCCCTCCCCTGGGGAGGTGTGTACCCGATGGTTCTATCCGTGCTCGATCGCCTCTTTGCCGCCGATGATCTCCATCAGCTCCTTCGTGATAGAGGCCTGCCTTGCCCTGTTCATCTGCAGGGTAAGCTTATCGATCATTTCGCTCGCATTGTTCGTTGCCGCGTCCATGGCCGTCATCCTCGCACCGTGCTCGCCCGCCGCCGATTCGAGAAGGTAGCGGAAAATCTGGGTCGCCACGTAGCGCGGAAGGAGCGTCGCGAGGATCTCGTCCTTTCCCGGCTCGAAGATGAACTCCACGGGAAACTCATCCTCCTTCCTCTCCACTTCTATGGGAAGCAGCTTCTCCACCGTCACTCTCTGGGATATGACCGACCTGAACTCGTTGAAATAGACGATGAGCTCGTCTATCTCCCCGCGGAGAAAGTCATCCGTCACCTCCCGCGAGAGCTCTTCCGCCACGGCAAAGGTCACGTTCGCCAGGACGTTCAGGTAATCCTTCTTTATGTTTTTCCGCCGCCTCCTGAAGAACTCGCTCGCCTTCCTTCCCACCGTGTAGATGCCCACCTCTTCGAAGCTGCCTTCCTCCCGCTGGAGGTGGGTGTAGAGCTCCTTTATGACGCTGCTGTTGAAGCTTCCGCACAGGCCCCTGTCGGACGTGATGATGAGCACCCCCTGTTTCTGCACATCCCGTGGCGAAAGGAGAGGGTGGGCGGTCACGTCCACCCTGTAGGCAAGGTCGAAGACGGCTTCCCTTATCTTGAAGGCGTAGGGCCGAGCCGCCATGATGGCGTCCTGGGCCCGGCGCAGACGCGCCGCGGATACCATCTTCATCGCTTTCGTTATCTGCTGCGTGTTCTTAACGGATGTGATCCGCTTTCTTATTGCCCGAAGTGATGACATCTCCTGGGTCCGGCTCCTGCTTAAGCCTGAAATATGCCCCTGAACTCTTCAAGGGCGCTCTCGATTTTCGTCCGAAGATCGTCGGCTATCTCCTTCTTCTCGCGCAGCTCGTCGAATATATCCTGGTGCTTCGTCTCCATGAACGCGTACAGCTCCTCCTCATACCGCGGCAGCAGGGACAGGTCGTATTCGTCGACATACCCGTTCGTCCCCGCAAAGATAATGAGGGTCTGCCGCTCAACGGGGAAGGGTTCGTACTGGGCCTGCTTCAGCAGTTCGGTGAGCCGCGACCCCCGGGCCAGCTGCATCTGCGTGGCGCGGTCCAGGTCGGCACCGAACTGGGCGAATGCCGCCATCTCCCTGTACTGGGCAAGGTCCAGCCGCAACCTCCCCGCCACCTGCTTCATTGCCTTGATCTGGGCGTTGCCTCCCACCCGCGAAACCGACAGGCCCACGTTGACGGCGGGACGAATGCCCGCGTAGAAGAGGTCCGTCTCGAGGTAGATCTGGCCGTCGGTGATGGAGATGACGTTCGTGGGAATGTAGGCCGACACGTCTCCCGCCTGGGTTTCGATGATCGGCAGGGCCGTGAGGGACCCGCCGCCCTCTTCGTCGCTCATCTTCGCCGCCCGCTCGAGCAGCCGCGAGTGGAGGTAGAAGACGTCACCGGGAAACGCCTCCCGGCCGGGAGGCCGCCGGAGAAGGAGGGACAGCTGCCGGTAGGACACGGCATGTTTCGAAAGGTCGTCGTATATGCAGAGAGCGTGCTTGCCGTTATCGCGCAGGTGCTCCCCCATGGTGCAGCCGGAATAGGGGGCGATGAACTGCAGGGGCGCCGGCTCGCTTGCCGTTGAGGACACGATGATCGTGTAGTCCATTGCGCCGAACTGCCGGAGCTTGTCCACCACCTGCGCGACGGTGGACCGCTTCTGCCCGATAGCAACGTAAATGCAGATGACATCCTGCCCTTTCTGGTTGATGATCGTATCGATGGCGATCGCCGTCTTCCCCGTCTGCCGGTCGCCGATGATCAGCTCCCGCTGCCCCCGGCCGATGGGGATCATCGAGTCGATGGCTTTGATGCCGGTCTGAAGGGGCTCTTTCACGGGCTGTCTCCTGACGATGCCCGGCGCTTTCAGCTCCACCCTTCTCGACTCCGTCGCCTCGATCGGCCCCTTGCCGTCAATCGGCATGCCCAGAGGGTCCACGACGCGGCCCACGAGCGCGTCGCCCACGGGGACCTCGACGATCCTTCCCGTGCGCCTGACCAGGTCCCCCTCTTTGATGTGGAAGTCCTCGCCCAGTATGGCAGAGCCGACGTTGTCCTCCTCGAGGTTGAGCACCATGCCCATGATGTCACCGGGGAACTGGAGCAGCTCTCCGGCCATGGCGTTTTCCAGGCCGTATATCCGCGCGATACCGTCGCCCACGGAGAGAACGATACCGGTTTCCGCGACGTCGATCTCCTTCTCAAACCCCTTGATCTGTTTTTTCAGGATTTCCGTAATTTCTTCTGCCCTGATACTCATGATTCTCTACCGCCCCTTTTTTAGATTTTCTCCAAGCTTGTGAATCTGGTTCTTCACGCTCCCGTCGTAGACCGTCGAGCCGGCCTTGATGATCATACCCCCGATGATTGCGGGCTCCACCATCTCTTCCAGCACGATTTTCTTCCCCATCTTTTCGGAGAGAACCTGCAGGATCCCATCCCGCTCCGTCTCGCTGAGGGGCTTCGGGACCGTCACCGCTACGCGCTCTATTCCTTCGAGCTCCTCCACCAGCGCCTTGAATCCGTCGAGAATCTGCCTTATGAAAGGTATCCGCTTCTTCTCGAAGACGAGACGGAGAAATCGGTTGGTTGCCTCCCTGTAGTTCTTTCTCCCGAGGAGCGCGTCGAGGACGTCCCGCTTTTCCCGCGCATTGAACACGGAGGACTCGATGGCGTCCTTCACCTCCCTGTTTTCATCCAGGGTATCGCAAAAATCCTGGATCTCCTCGAGAAGCTCCCGGTAGGTCCCCTCCTCCATCCCTATTTCGAAAATGGCCTTCGCGTACCTCTTCGCCACCGCGCTGATAATCACTCCTGCGCTCCTTTAATCTTTTCCAGGTTCTCCTTGATAAACTTTTTCTGGTCCTCTTCCGTTATCGTCTTGGACACGATCTCCTCGGCCGACTTGATGGAAAGCTCCGCCGCTTCCTTTCTCAGCTCCTCCCGGGCCTTCTTCACCGCCTGCTCCGCCGCCACCGTCGCCTGCTCCCGTATCCGCTCTATCTCGTCCTTGGTGAGCGACTTTATTTTCTCGAACTCTCCCTCGGCCTCCTTTTCCATGCCCCTGTTCAGCTCTTCCACCTCCTTGTCGAGATGGGCAAGCTTATCTTCAACCTGCGCGAGCTTCTCCCTCGCCTCCTTGTTTGCCCGCTCCGCCTCTTCCATCGCCTTGATGAGAATCTCCCGCCTGTCCTTCAGGAAGTTCGAAATCGGCTTCCGGAGGAAATAGACGAGAATCCCCACGAGTATCCCGAAGTTCAGGGCCTGCTTTACGATGTTGGCCCAGGGCAGGCCCCCCTGCCCCGGCTCGGCCGCCGTCGCGAGCCCGGTGGAAACGAGTGCCGCCAGGACAAACAAAAAATACAGGAGCGCCCTCACGCGATACTCCTTCCGAGGATCTTCTCGACGATCGCCCTGGCTATGGCCTGGGACTCTTCGCGCAGGATCTCAAGGGCCGCATCGCTTTCCGCCCCTATCTTCTCCTTGACCTCCTCGACGCTCCTTTCGGCTTCCGACCGTGCCTCCCCGATCAGCTGCCGTTCGGACCTCGCCACCTCTTCTATTCTCGCCCGCTTCCGGGTGATCGCCTCCTGGTTCGCCGCCTTCAGCCGTGCCTCGTAATCGGACGCCTTGTTTTCGGCATCCCGGAGCATCTCCCTGGCCTGCTCCATGGGGACGGTGGTCCTGTTCTCCCTCTCCTCGAACGTGCGCAGCACGGGCTTTATGAGAAACTTCCCCGCCAGATATGAGAGGGAGATGACGAGGGCCATCTGGAGGAAAACGAAGCTGTTTATCTCCAGAACTTCCAGTATTTTAGAAATCATCTCCACGGAAAAGATCTCCTTGTTATTCGGGAAATTTTCAGGAGATAGAGCAAAACAAAACGCAAAATCGTTATCACATAACCCTGTTTTTTGTCAAGAACTAATTTCGTGTCTGCGGAACCACACGGTGATAGAGGAACGATTATAACACTGAATGCGCAGAAGGCAACCGCTTTCCCTCGAACCTTACCGGCCTGCTCCCGGCTGCGTGCTGCCTACCCCCTCACCCATCTGCCGTCTCTGTCGTCTCCATCTCCTCCGTTGCCAGCACCGACCCTTCCCGCACCGGCGCGAGCCTTTCTCCACCCGTCACGACATTCCCATCGATGCTCACGCCCTCCTCCACGACCAGGGTCTGTGCGGTCATGTCTCCCACGACGGCACAGGGGGCTTTCAGCTCGAGCCGCCCCTCGGCCTTGATATCCCCGTTGACCTTCCCCCGTATGATCGCATCCCGGGTCGCAATGGAGGCATCGAGGACGCCCGTCTCACCGATGATCAGGGTGCCATCGCACTTGAGCTCACCCTTCACCGAACCATCGATTCTCACGACACCCTTGAAGGAAAACTTTCCCTCAAAGTAGGTCCCCTCGCCGATGAACGCGTCGATATCGAGGTCCGGCAGATGGTTCTCCATGTTTCTCCTCTCCTTTCTCTTGATCATGAATAGGTCTCCTCATTCCCCTTTGATCTTGGTTACGATGCCGTCGAGCTGATCCATGCTCGCATAGTGTATCTCGATCACGCCCCTTCTGATCGTTCCTCGCATCTTGACCCGCGCACCGAGCCTCTTTTGCAGCTCCACGAGCAGCTCCCTCACCTCGACAGGCAAAATATTTTCTTTGTTTTTCAACCCCTTTTTTCTGTTTCTCATAATGCTTCTCGATAAGACCTCCGCCTGGCGCACCGAGAGGCTTCTCGCCACGATCTTTCTGTACGCCTCCTGCATGAGCGGCTCCGGAGAGACCGTGAGGATCGCTTTCGCATGGCCCATGGAAATCTTCTCCTCCACGATGCCCTCGCGAATCTTAAGGGGCAGCTTCAGCAGCCGGAGGTAGTTTGCCACCGTGGGCCGCTCCTTCCCCACCTTCGCGGCAATCTCCTCCTGGGAGAGCCCGAAGTCGCTCCCGAGCGTGGCGAACGCCTCCGCCACCTCCATCGGGTTCAGGTCCTCCCTCTGCACGTTCTCTATGATGGCCATCTCCAGCGCTTCCCCTTCCGTGATGTTTCTCACCACCGCAGGGATCGTCTCCAGCCCCGCCTCCCTTGCCGCCCTGAGCCGCCGCTCCCCCGCTACGAGCTCATACCCCGCAGCGACCTTTCTTATGAGTATCGGCTGAATGACCCCCTTCTCTTTAATGGAGTGCACGAGCTCCGCGAGCGTCCCCGGCTTGAAGTTCTTTCTCGGCTGGTTCGGGTTCTGCCGTATCTGGGCGAGCGGGATCATGTCATACTCACGCCTTCCCTCCTGAGCCCTCGGGATAAGGGCTTCCAGCCCCTTCCCCAACACCTTTTTCTTCATACCATCTCTCCTTGTCCCCATCGTTCCATCAGTTCCTGCGCAAAATCAATGTATTTCACGGCCCCCTTCGACGAATAGGCATACATGAGCACGGGCTTGCCGAAGCTCGGGCTTTCGCTGATCCTCACGTTCCGGGGGATCACCGTCCGAAAGACCATATCGCCCAGATGGCCCCGGATCTCCTCCTCCACCTGATGGGCCAGGTTGTTTCTGACGTCGAACATGGTCAGCAGAATCCCCTCGATGTCGAGGGAGGGGTTCAACGAGTCCCTGATCATCTCGACAGTCCGCATGAGCCTGCCCAGCCCCTCCATGGCCAGGTATTCGCACTGCAGGGGGACGATGATCGAATCGGAAGCGGTCAGGGCGTTCACCGTCAAAAGCCCCAGCGACGGCGGACAATCGATGATGATCGGGTCGAAATCGAGGGAGAACTCGTAGATGGATCGACGGAACCTGCTCTCCCTCCTGTCGACGTTGACCAGCTCGATCTCCGCTCCCGCCAGGTCGGGCCCCGCGGGAACCAGCGAGAGGTTCGGGAAGCGGGTTTCGATAATCAGGCTTTTCAGCGGCTTCGCTTCGATCAGGGCAAAATAGACGTTGTGGGAGACGTGCGCCTCTTCGGGGATACCGAGGTGGGACGAGGAGTTTGCCTGGGGGTCCATATCGATGAGGAGCACCCGCCTCTCCATCACGGCGAGCGAGGCGGCGAGGTTGACCGCGGTGGTCGTCTTGCCCACACCGCCCTTCTGGTTCGCCACGCTGATAACCCGCATCCGTTTCCTCCACGACTTAATCGCTTTTAACACACCTTGGCCCGCTCGTAAAGCGTTAATGTTCCACGTGGAACGTGAAACCATTTTTTATCGCAAAACAACACGTTACGGGGCATGGAGGTTGAGAAGCACGGAAAGCGGCCCCCTTCACCCCCTTTTAAAGAGGCACATCTTCCGTTCGCCGAAGCCGCCGGGGAGCGTGTAGGAAACCGCCCTGTCGAAAACGATCCCCTTATAGGACGCGCCCTCTCCCCTGCCCCCCATGATGATCAGGGTCCCTTGCTCGGAGAGGAAGTGTTTACCCAGCGACGCGATGCGCTCCGGCGCGGCCGTTGCCCGCGAGGTTATGCGGGCGAACGGGCCGAGGGCGCCGGCGTCGGCCTTTTTGAGGGCCCCCTCGAAAAAAACCACATTTTCGGCCCCGGTGATCTTTCTTATCCTTTTTAAAAAAGCTATCTTGCGGAATCTCGCTTCAGCGAGCGTAAAGGATGCATCCGGGCACAAAAGCGCCATCACCATACCGGGAAACCCGGCTCCCGAGCCGATGTCGAGAACCCGATCCCCCGGTTCGATGAGGGACGATGGGTAGGTCGCATCGACGAAGAGCTTCACCGCGGCCTCGTCGGGGTCGTTGATCGCCGTGAGGTTGATTTTCTCGTTCCAGCGGAAGAGCTCCTCCATGTAGAGGGAAAATTTCCTTGCAGTGCGGGGGGATAGGGATACGCCCGCCTCCCCGAAGTAGCGTCGTACCAGTCCTTCGTAATCCATCATCCGATGCCGGCGGAGATTTTTTTCAGCCCCACCAGGAGGATCGTCACGGCAGCGGGCGTTACCCCCTGTATCCTCAAGGCCTGTCCCACCGAGGCGGGCCGCACCCTTTCCAGCTTCTCCTTCACCTCCCGGGAAAGCCCGGGGAGGGCGGCATAATCGAAGGTCTCGGGTATCTTCAGCGACTCCATCTTCCTGAATTTCTTCACTTCCGCCATCTGCCTCTTGATGTAGCCGTCGTACTTGACCTGAAGCTCCACCTGGGCCAGGACCGAAGCGTCGAAGCCCGCCATCTGGGGATCAGAGGAGGCCGCCATCCAGGCGGTAACCTCCGGCCTCTTCAAAACGGTCTGCAGGTCCGTACCCTGCCTCACGGGGGGATAGCCCATCCCCGCAAGCGCCCGTGACAGGGGATGTTCCTCGCCTATCCGGGTCTTTCTCAGATAGTCGAGAAGGGCGGAAACATCCCGTTTCTTGCGGGAAAACCTCTCGTAGCGATCCCCGGCGACGAGGCCCGCGGCATGCCCGATCTCGGTGAGCCGCAGGTCTGCGTTGTCTTCCCGCAACAGAAGCCGGTGCTCCGCCCGGGAGGTGAACATCCGGTAGGGTTCCGTCACGCCCTTGGTCACCAGGTCATCGATGAGGACCCCGATATAGGCCTGAGACCGGTCGAGCACCACCGGGTCTTTTCCCTGAACCCGCAGCGCTGCGTTGACGCCCGCGATCAGGCCCTGGGCCGCCGCCTCCTCGTAGCCCGACGTCCCGTTGATCTGTCCCGCGTGGTAGAGGTTGTCCACGATCTTTGTCTCCAGGGAGTGCTTCAGCTGCACGGGATCCGCGAAGTCGTACTCGATTGCGTAGCCGGGGCGCATGATCTCCACCCCCTCGAGCCCCGGTATCGAACGCAGCATCCGGACCTGAATGTCGGTGGGAAGGCTCGTCGTTACCCCGCTCGGATAGTACTCCGCCGTCCTCAGGCCCTCGGGCTCGAGAAAAACCTGGTGCCGCTCCTTGTCGGCAAAGCGCACGACCTTGTCCTCTATCGAGGGGCAGTACCGCGGCCCGATTCCCCGTATCACACCCGTATAGAGGGGGGACCGGTCGAGCCCGCTCCGAATGATCTCGTGGGTCCTTTCGTTCGTGTAGGTGATGTAACAGGGGACCTGGGGCCGGTCGACCTTTTCCGTTTCGAAGGAAAAGGGGATGGGGTCCGGGTCGCCCCACTGGGGTGTCATGCGGGTAAAATCGATGGTCTTGCCGTCCAGGCGCGGCGTCGTCCCCGTCTTCAGCCGGCCTACCTCAAATCCCGCGGCTCTCAGGGAATCGGACAGCTTGACGGCGGGAAAGTCCCCCGCCCTCCCCGCGGGGAAGTTCACGAGTCCGATGTGCACGAGCCCTTTCAGGAAGGTCCCGGTGGAAATAACCACCGTCCTGCCCAGGTACCGGATGCCTATGTTGGTGTCAACCCCGACCACGGCGTTTCCCGACACCACGAGGGAGTCCACCATCGCCTGCTTCACGTCGAGCCCCTCCTGCCCCTCGAGCGCCCGTTTCATCCTCAGCCGGTAGAGCTGCTTGTCTGCCTGGGCGCGCGAGGAGCGCACCGCCGGGCCCTTGCTGGTGTTCAGCTGCCGGTACTGAATGCCCGTCCTGTCGATGTTCTTCCCCATTTCGCCGCCCAGCGCGTCCACCTCGCGAACGAGGTGGCCCTTTGCAAGGCCGCCTATCGCCGGATTGCAGGACATCAGGCCGATCGCGTCGAGGTTTATGGTCAACAGCAGGACCCCGGCACCCATCCGTGACGCCGCCAGGGCCGCCTCGCACCCCGCGTGGCCGCCGCCTACGACGATCACGTCATATTCCTTCGGATACAGGTAGCTGTATGGCATGTCTTTTCTCCGGCCGGGATTCCCGTCGATTCATTGACTCATTACTATACCACGAAAACGCGCCCCCGGGGCCCCGTTCTCTCCGGACCACGTAACCTCCCGTTTCTTCTTGTATATCGGCTCATGTTCCACGTGGAACGGTTACTTTCCGATGCAGAAAGACGAGAAGATCCCCTCCAGCACCTCCTCTGTCGTTATCTCCCCGATGATCCCTCCCAGAGAGGATGCCGCATCCTTAACCTCGAGGGAAACGAGCTCCGGGGAAAGCTGCTGCTCGATCCCTTTGACGGCTGCTTCGAGGTACCCGGCGGATTGCTCCAGCATCTCCTTCTGCCGCAGGTTGCCCACGTGGACCTCTGCGGACGCCGGATCCTCCTCCCCCAGGATCGCCCGGTACACGCGCTCCTCGAGGAGGTCGATCCCCTCCCCCGTCTTCGCCGATACGGAAACGGAGCCAAAATAGCCCGCCGCTTCCCGGAAGCTCTCACCGGAAACCAGAAGGCCCAGGTCTTTTTTGTTCACCACCAGGATGAACTGCTTTCCCGCCAAGGCCGCCCCCGTCACCCCGTCTTCCGCGGTCAGCTCCCTGCTCCCGTCGACGACGAACAGGACGAGGTCGGCTCCCTCGATTATCTTTCTGGAGCGGCTCACCCCCTCGGTCTCCACGATATCGGATGCTCCCTCCCGTATCCCCGCCGTGTCGATAACCTCGATGGGTATTCCCCTCACGTGCATCACCTCGGATATGTAGTCTCGCGTCGTTCCCGGCCGGGGGGATACGATCGCCCGCTCTTCCCGCAAAAAGGAGTTCAAAATGCTCGATTTCCCCACGTTCGGCTTCCCGATGATGGCTATTTTCGCACCCTCCGCGAGCATCCTTCCGATCCTGAAGGTATCGAGGAGGCCCCCTATGTCTTTCAGCGCACCGGCAAGCAGCTCCCGTATCCCCCCCGCGGAGAGGATCTCCAGCTCCTCCTCGGGAAAATCGACGGCCGCTTCGAGCTGGACCAGGGCCGCAAGGAGCCGGCTCCGTATCCGCAAAACCGCCTCCTTGAGGCCCCCCTCCAGCCGCCTCTGGGCTGCCCGGGCAGCAAGCATCGTGCGCGCCGCGATCAGTTCCTGAACCGCCTCTGCCTGGGAAAGGTCAATTTTTCCCTTTAAAAACGATCTTTTCGTGAACTCGCCCGGTTCGGCGATCCTCGCTCCCAGGAAGACGGCCCCCTCGCATATCGCCGACATGATGACGGGGTTGCCGTGTGAGGATATCTCGACCACGTCCTCGCCGGTGTAGCTCTCCGGCGACCGGTAGTAGACGACGATCCCCCGGTCGATGAGCTCTCCGTTTCTGGGATCGAAGATCTTCGTGAGGCGTGCATGCCTTGGCTTGACCCCACCCGCGTCCCTTGAAAGGGATGCAAGGATGGAGGGCGCCATTTTGCCGGAAATTCTCACGAGGCCCGCGCCGGAATGACCCGGTGGCGTGATCGGTGCAACAATGGTATCGTCGTCGTGGGGAAAGCGCATCATCCCACCCTACTCTGATCCCCTGCATGCCGAAGCGGTCACCCCGCCTTTACGGGCTTTGCCTTCGCTCTCGATTTCAACAGGAAATATTGCTGGCCGATCGATATGATATTGTTCACGAGCCAGTAGATGACCAGTCCGCTTGGAAATCCCCAGAACATAACGGTAAAGATCAGGGGAAGAAAGTTCATCACCTTCTGCTGCGTCGGATCCATGCCCCCCGACGGGTTCAGCTTCTGCTGGAAGTACATCGACAGGCCCATCAAAAGCGGGAGGAGCCGGATGGGAACGAGGAACCCGAAGAGGTTGAAATCGTACAGATGCTCGGGGGCGGACAGATCGGTTACCCACCACATGAAGGGGGCGTGGCGGAGCTCTATTGCAACCAGAAGGGCCTTGTAGAGGGCAAAAAAGACCGGGATCTGCAGAATCATGGGCATGCAGCCGGAGAGGGGGTTTATCTTGTACGTCTTGTAGAGGCTCATCACCTCCTGGTTCAAACGTGCCTTGTCCCCTTTGTACTTCTGCTGCAGCTCCTTTATAACCGGCTGAATATCCTGCATTTTCTTCATGGAAGCGAAGCTTCTCTGGGTCAGGGGGTGGAAGAGAATCTTTATGATTATCGTCAGGATGATGATATCGATTCCATAGTTTCCGGTTATCGAGTTCGAATACTTGAGAAGCAGCACGAGGGGTTTGGCGATCCAGCCGAAGAAGCCATAATCGAGGACCTCGTCGAAGTTGTTGCCAACAGCCTTGAGCGCTGCGCTGTTTTTTGGACCCAAATACCCTTTTATGGAAAATATCAGCCTTTCGCCCGGCTTTATCTCTCTTTTGTCTCGCGCGACCGTTACGTGGAGGCCCTCCTCGCCTATCGGGTTGGCCTCGATAACCTTCGCCGGCTCATCGGGAATGCACCCCATGGTAAAGTACTTGCTGTCCACGGCCACCCAGTTGGCATAGGTCTTGGGGCCCTTCCCCTTGCTTATCTTCTTTATGGTGAACCTCTTGACGTCCGTGCCGATTTGCGCCACGAGCCCCTTGAAGGAATACCGGTCTCCCGCCAGCGCCCCACTGTAGACCTGTGAGATCTCCAGGCCCGGGACAACCTGCATGCTGTAGGGGGTTGTGTTGTGATATTCCGTCACCATATCGACCAGGTAGGAGTCCCGGTAAAATGTGTAGGTCCGTTGGATCTTGAATCCCTCGCGGGAGCTCCAGGTGAGGGTGAGCGCTCCCTTCTCCTCCTGGACGATATCCAGGGATTGTTTGTCGGCCTGAAAAACGAAGTCGGCGGGCAGGGGGGGGCTGAAGTTGCCCAGCAACATATCAAAGGGCAGGGGCTTTAGGCTTCCCTCCCCGACGATATTCACCGGTACCCCCTCTTTGCCGGGGCTATCGCGGTACTTTTTGAGGTCGAAGTGCTCGAACCCCCCGCCGCTGGTACGCAGCAGGGCCCGGTAGCGGGGAGTCTCCACCTTGATAGATCGGGGCGCCTTCTTTTCTGCGGGTCTCAGCGCACCCGTGTCGACCCTCGGCTTCTCCGGCACCTCTTGTATCTGTTCCCCCGGCGGTTTCACCAGGGCCCCCGTTTCGGGAGGCTTCACCTCTTCCACCTGCTCTGGTTCTCCGGGGCTTCGCTTCTGCTGCTTCTGCATGTACATCTGAAAGGCAAACAGAACCGCGAGAGACAGCACCATCGCTAACAGCGTTCTCTTGACCATTTCCAAACCTTTCTTCTGATGTTCTTGGGGAAATCGACTCCGCCGGGAAAGAGGGGGCTGCACCGGAGAATCCTGGCTACTCCCTGCAAAAGGCCGATGATCGACCCGTTAAGCAAAACCGCCTCGATCATGTATTCAGAGCAGGTGGGATAATACCTGCAACACCGGGGCAGCATCGGTGAGAGAATCCTCCTGTACGCCCGCACCGCCCCGATTATGGCTCTGCCCGTCATATCAGGCATCGTCCTCACCGTCAAGCGATCCCAGAGCCGCCCGAAACTCTCCCGCCACATCCTCCAGGCCGCGAATGCCCTTTAAGTCCTTCACGATTGCCACCATGTCAATGCCCTCGGGAAGGCCCGCCTTTTCCAGGCGGAAGGTTTCCCTGAGTAGCCGCTTGATTCTGCTCCTTCTTGCCGCCCCTCCTACTCTGCGGCTGATGGAAATGCCGAGCCTCCTTTTTCCCTCATCCTTTCGATATACGTAAAAAATGAAGTGGTGGGTAACAATCCTCCTGCCTGACGAGAGCACCTTCTTGAATTCGGAGGGCCTTCGTAATCGCTCTTCCCTGCCAAAACCAAATAGCTTTGCCATCTACTTTCTATTGCTTCCCGCCGGCAACCGCAGCGAGCCGTTTTCTTCCCTTGGCTCTCCTTCGTCTCAGAATTCGTCTCCCCCCCGCTGTTGACATTCTCTTTCTGAAGCCGTGTTTCCTGTGCATTCTCAGGTTGGAGGGCTGGTACGTCCGCTTCATCTCTCACCTCGCTATCAGAACTCGACCAAGTGATATAGTCTATTTTTCCTTTATCACAAAAGTCAACAACAAATACAGCCCCCCTTCTCTTCCCACGCCGGGCGGGAGGGAGAAATATTTTTTTACTTTCTTCTTGAAAACCCCCCTTCCCTGTGCTAATCTTCCAACTACTTCGTTGTGAGAATCAAGGGTTAACCTACCTCTTAAGGGAACATATTTGCCGCAGAGCGTTTTTTTGGCTGTTTTATTTTGGGGAGGGGTCTTTTTCGCTTAAAACACAGGGGCTTGCAGACTTATCCACAGATGTGGACAAGCCTGTTAATAACTTTTATCCCTGCGAGAATCTAGTGTCCTTGAATTGAACCGATTATTGCCTTGTTAGGGAGTGAAAAGGTGCGTTTTTGAAGTTTTGGGAAGACATACTGCTGGAGCTCGAGAAAAACCTCTCAGATCAGGTCGTGGACACATGGTTCAGGCCCCTGCGATATGTTGCCTTCGAGAATAAGAGCCTCTTGATGGAAGCGCCCCATCGGTTCTTCCGCGAGTGGATCGAGGAAAACTACCTGGAGCAGTTCCTTGCCACGGCTTCCCGTGTTGCCGGCAGCGAAATCTCCGTGCGGTTCATCGCAAACGACTGGGAGGAGAACGGCAACGCCATCTTCGATGGTCGGCCGCTGACACCGCATCCCCCCGAACCGGCAAGAGACCGGGTCTCCACCATTCTCAACCCCCAGTATACCTTTGAAAACTTCGTCGTCGGGCACAGCAATCAGTTCGCCAATGCGGCCTGCCTGGCCGTCGCGACGAACCCGGCAAGGCACTACAACCCGCTCTTTATCTACGGTGGCGTGGGCCTGGGAAAAACGCACCTGTTAAACGCCATCGGGAACCACGCGCTCAATAACAACCCGACCGGGAAGGTATGCTTCATGAGCTCGGAGAAGTTCACCAACGAGCTCATCACATCGATTCGCTTTCAGAAGATAGATCTCTTCCGGGAGAAGTTCAGGAGCGTCGACATACTCCTCATTGACGACGTTCAGTTCATTGCCGGTAAAGAGCGGACGCAGGAGGAGTTCTTCCACACCTTCAACGACCTCTACAACTCCAACAAGCAGATCGTGGTCACATCGGACAACCTCCCAAAAGACATACAGGATCTCGAAGAGCGGCTGCGCTCCCGCTTCGAGTGGGGGCTCATCGCCGATATACAGCTTCCCGACGTAGAGACGAAAGTCGCGATCCTCAAGAAGAAAGCCGAGATGCTCCGCATCGCGCTTCCCGACGACGTTGCTTTCTTCCTCGCATCGTCCGTGAAATCAAACATCAGGGAACTCGAAGGATCGCTGAAGAGGCTCCACGCATACTCTTCCCTCGCAAACAGGGACATAACGCTGAATCTCTCCAAGGAGGTCCTCTCCAGCATGCTCCCGGAGGGAGACAGGAACATATCCCCCGACCTGATCATGAAGGTCGTTGCGAGCTTCTTCCAGACGAAGATGTCGGACCTCAAGTCGAGCAGGAAACACAAGGTAATCACCCACCCGCGTCAGATTGGCATGTACCTGATGCGCCAGTTCACCAACCTCTCGCTGCCCGAGATCGGCCAGAAGTTTGGAGGGAGGGACCACTCGACGGTTATCCACGCCGTGAAGAAGATAGAGAGCAGGATAGCCGAGGACCCGCAGACCCAGCAGATCGTCGACAATCTAATCAACCTCCTGAAGAGTTCCTGATACTCCGGAGTGGAAATGCTGTGAACAAGCCTGTTTATAGTATCCCCTTTTCTGTGGATAAAAGATCAGGCAATGCAAATCTTGCAAGATGTGGTATAAACAGGTACGGTATTCAACAGCGGTGATAACAAAATTCATCCAAAAGAACGACCAGTTGGACACCTGTTCACAATTTCACAGCCCTTACTACTACTATTGAATTTATAAATATACTTAATACCAAAAGAGAGAGGGGTGGATAACATGGAGTTGATCATCAGCAAACAGGCTATTGAAAAGCTTCTCGCCAGGCTTCAGGGTGTTTCGGAGAAGCGTCATGCCATTCCTGTCCTTTCACACTTCAACCTGGAAACGAGCAAAAACCGGGTAAATGTAACGGCAACGGATCTGGACATCATCATTCGTGACTTTTGCGAAGCAGATGTAAAGAAAGAGGGGGGATACCTGATACCGACGCGAAAACTTCTCGATGTGGTGCGGGTGCTTCCCACCGAGACGGTTACGGTGAAACTTCTGGAAAACGGATTTGTGGAGGTAGTTTCGGGAAAGAGCAAGTTCAAGATCGCCGGCCTGCCGGTGAAGGAGTTTCCCGATCTCCCCGGAAAGGAGGAGGGAGAGTCGTTTACGATCCAGGCCGCGGTTCTGAAGTTCATGATAGACAGGGTGATAAGCTTCACGTCGACGGAAGACACGCGTATCGAGGTGTCGGGGGTGTTCTTCGAAAAGGTAGACACGGGGGAAGGAGAAAAGCTCCGCCTCGTCGCTACCGACGGGCACCGGCTCGCCTACGTCGAGGAGAGGGTCGACGGTTTGCCGGAGAGGCTCAGAGAGGGGATCATCGTTCCGAGGAAGGGTGTTGGCGAGCTCCGGAAGATGATAGACGAGATCGCAGGGGACGTGTCTGTCAGCGTGGGAGAGAACTTTCTCAGCGGCAGCCTGGATGGATCGGAGATAACAATCCGGCTCATCGGCGCAGAGTTCCCCGTGTACCGGGAAGTGATACCCGGTGCGTTTTCGAGGAAGGCCGTGGTGGACCGTGAGAAATTCAGCGAAGTGCTCCGAAGGGTATCGGTGATAGCAACGGAAAAGCTGAAATCCGTTATCCTCAGCCTCGAGGGAACCGAGATGGAAGTGTCCTCTGTGAGCCCCGATTACGGTGAAGCGAGCGACTACATCGATGTGAAGCTGGAGGGTGATGGGCTGAGGATTGGTTTCAACGCGCGGTATCTCCTCGACGTGACCGCAGCGTCGGGGGGGGAGAATCTCGTCATAGACATATCGAACGAGCTGTCACCGGTTCTTTTCAGACCCGAGGGGAGGGATGACTTCGTAGCCGTCGTGATGCCCATCAGGACGGCCGTGTAGGGAATGTTTCTGTCTTACCTCGAGCTCGAGAACTTTCGGAACATCGGGTCCCAGGGGATAAACCTTCAGCGGGGGATAACCGTCCTCTGGGGTGAAAACGGGGGCGGGAAGACGAACATCCTCGAGTCGATCTACTTTCTCTCCTACCTGCGCCCCCTTCGGCGCGGCGGCGTTGCCCAGCTCGTCCGGCATGGCGAGAGGGAGTCCCGGATAACCGGGAAAGTGAGAAGCGGCAGGGATGGCGAGGATCTCAGCGTTTTCCTGAAGCGGGGCGAACGGGTCACCGCGCTGCGGCAGAACAAGAGGGCGGCGAGCTTCAGGGAGTACGTGGGAGGCCTCTACAGCGTCGCCTTCGTGCCGGAGGATATCAGGGAGCTCTTCGGCCCACCCCCGGGCAGAAGACGGCTTATCGACCAGAGCGCCGCAATGGGAAAGCCCCTTCACCTCGATGTCCTCATGGCCTACCTGCAGTGCCTGCGGCAGCGCAACAGGCTCCTCTTCCTCATCCGGGAGGGGCGGGCGGAAGAGTCCACCCTCGAGCCCTTCGACAGGGAGATGAGCCGCCTTTCCATGGAGCTGTCCTCGCGCAGGAGGGAAGCGCTCCAGAAGATAGAGGGGCACTTTCAGTCCTGCTACGAAGCGATTGACGGTGAGGGCCGGGTGCGCCTGGAGGGAAAAATAGCCTTCGACGAGCAGGAGTTTGCGCGCTCGAGGGCCCGGGACATAGAGAGAGGCGCATCGACCTACGGCCCTCACAGAGATGACTTTTCTGTGCTGGTGGACGGCGAGGACGGGAGGCTCTTTGCCTCACAGGGAAAAAAGAGGGTCATTGCCGTTGCCTTCAGGCTTTCCCAGGCGCTTCTCCTCCATGATCTTTCCGGCCGGAGCCCGGTCATGCTGCTCGACGACATAACCTCCGAGATAGACCCCGGGAGGAGAAGGAGGCTCCTTAATATGATAGAGAAGCTGGGATTTCAGACCATCGTGACAACGACCGACGCGACCCTTATCCGCGAAGGATTTTCTCGCGAAGTGAGAGCTTTAAAGGTTCAAAAGGGAAGCATTCTGTAGTAAAATAGATTGGTTTTAAGAAAATGCCGTTGAGGCGGGGGTGCAAAGCCGTATGGAAAAGACGGATTCTTCCGAAAATGGTGGAAACATAAAGGAAAGTTTATACACGGCCGACAAGATAAAGGTTTTGAAGGGCCTCGAGGCGGTGCGCAAGAGACCGTCCATGTACATCGGGAGCACCGACTCCTACGGGCTCCATCAGCTCGTGTACGAGGTCGTCGACAACAGCGTGGATGAGGCGGTAGCGGGGCACTGCAACCAGATAAGCGTGGTCATACACCCGGACAACTCCGTCCTGGTGGAGGACAACGGCCGGGGCATCCCCGTTGAGGTGCACAAGGAGGAAAACCGCTCGGCCGCCACGGTTGTCCTGACGACCCTTCACTCGGGCGGGAAGTTCGACGGCTCCACCTACAAGGTGTCCGGGGGGCTGCACGGAGTCGGCGTGTCCGTGGTGAACGCCCTCTCGGAATGGCTGGTGCTCGAGGTGAAGCGGGAGGGAAAGCGCTACGAGCAGAAATTTTCGCGCGGCCGCCCCGAGACGGACCTGGAAATTTCCGGCACAACGAAAAAGCGCGGCACGCGGGTAACCTTCCTGCCCGATGGGCAGATATTTCCGGAAGTGGACTTCTCCTACGACACCATCGCGGGGAGGCTCCGGGAACTGTCATTTCTCAACGCGGGGCTGAAGATATTCGTATCCGACGAGCGAACGGGAAAGTCGGACGAGTTCTACTACAAGGGCGGGATCAGAGCCTTCGTTCAGCACCTGAACAGAAACAGGAGCGCCCTCTTCCCGAAACCCATCTACATCCTGGGTGATCGGGAAAACACCATCGTGGAGGTCGCCCTCCAGTACAACGACTCGTACCAGGAAACGGTGTTGTCCTTCGCCAACAACATTCGCACCCACGAAGGGGGCTCACACCTGGTGGGGTTCCGCAGCGCCCTGACCCGCCAGATAAACAATTACGCAAACAGCAGGAACCTCTTGAAAGGGGTAAAGGAAAACCTGCAGGGGGACGATGTCCGGGAGGGGCTTACCGCGGTCATCAGCGTAAAGGTCCCCGAACCGCAGTTCGAAGGGCAGACCAAGACGAAGCTCGGAAACAGCGAGGTGAAGGGGGTTGTGGACTCCCTGGTTTACGACGGGCTGATCAACTTCTTCGAGGAGAACCCGTCTGTCGCGAAAAAGATCGTGGAAAAGGGGACCGAGGCGGCACGGGCCAGGGAGGCGGCACGGAAGGCGAAGGAGCTCACCAGGAGAAAGGGGGCCCTCGATTTTTCGACGCTCCCGGGAAAACTCGCTGACTGCCAGGAAAAAGACCCTCTTCTCTGCGAGCTCTTCATCGTGGAGGGTGACTCGGCGGGCGGAAGCGCCAAGCAGGCCCGGGACAGGCGTTTCCAGGCCATACTCCCCCTGAAGGGAAAGATCCTGAACGTGGAGAAGGCCCGGTTCGACAAGATGCTCTCATCGCAGGAGATACGGACGCTCATCACGGCACTTGGAACGGGGATCGGAAAGGACGAGTACGACCCGTCGAAACTGCGCTACGGTAAGATCATCCTCATGACCGATGCCGATGTCGACGGGGCGCACATCAGGACTCTCCTCCTGACCTTCTTCTACCGGCAGATGAAGGAGATGCTCGAGCGGGGCCACCTCTTCATTGCGCAGCCGCCCCTGTACGGCGTCAAGAAGGGGAAGGCGAGCAGGTACCTTCAGGACGACGAGGACCTGGAGGAGTACCTGATCGACAACGGCAAGGAGGGGGTCAAAATCATACGGAACCACAGCAGCCCGATAATCGGCGCACGGCTGCTTACCTTTTCAAAAAGGATTGGCCGTTTCAAGAGCCTCATCGAGAGGAAAGGGCGCAAAGGGTACACCGAGGAGTTCGTCAAGCAGCTTGCCCTCGACGGCAGCCTCGATGCGGGCAGGATGGAAGACCGCGCCTTCCTCAAGGGCTATTTCAAAAAAATGGGGGATATCCTTGCCGCACCGGCATTGCAGATCACGGACTTCTCTTTCCAAGTGGACGAGGAGGAGGGAAACGGGAGTTATTTTGCATGGGTTTCCCTCAAGGAGAAAGGGATAGTGCGGTCCTGCAGGATCGACCACCGCTTCGTTGACTCGAGCGATTTCAAGGAGATGAAGTCGCTGGGGATCTCGCTGAAAAACACGGCCGAGCTGCCCTTTCTGGTGAGCGCAAACGGCGACGAAAGGGAGATCGCCGACTACCTGGAGCTTTTACGTCTCGTCACGGAGCAGGGAAAGAAGGGAGTCTACGTCCAGCGGTACAAAGGCCTGGGCGAGATGAATCCCGACCAGCTCTGGGAAACGACGATGAATCCCGAGACGCGGGTCCTGAAGAAGGTCACCGTGGAGGATGCGATCTACTCCGACGAGATATTCACCATTCTCATGGGGGACAGGGTGGAGCCGCGAAGGGAATTCATAGAGAAAAATGCCCTTGAAGTTTCCCACCTCGATATTTAATAATTACACGTTGGCCAACCGTTAACAGGAACCAAGACAGGGAGTTTGTCCCATGGAGCCGGGAAAAAACATACATTCGGTGACTATCGAAGACGAGATGAAGCGCTCCTACCTGGATTACGCCATGAGCGTCATCGTGGGGAGAGCGCTCCCTGACGTGCGGGATGGCCTCAAGCCCGTCCACCGGCGCATACTTTTCGCCATGAACGAGCTCGGCAACGACTGGAACAAGCCGTACAAGAAGTCGGCACGGATCGTCGGGGACGTGATCGGGAAGTTTCACCCCCACGGGGACACTGCCGTGTACGATGCCCTTGTGAGGATGGTTCAGGACTTTTCCCTCAGGTATCCCCTCGTTGACGGACAGGGGAACTTCGGCTCCGTCGACGGTGACGCTCCTGCCGCGATGCGGTACACGGAGGTCCGCCTTCAGAAGATAGCGGGCGAGCTTCTGCGCGATATAGAGAAGGAAACGGTCGATAAAGTCCCCAATTACGACGGGTCCCTGGATGAACCGACGGTCCTGCCCGCCAGGATTCCGAACCTGATCGTCAACGGTGCAACCGGCATTGCCGTGGGGATGGCGACGAGCATCCCGCCACACAATCTGAGCGAGGTGATCGACGCGCTCGTCGCGCTCATCGCGAACCCCCACATCGCCAATGAGGAGATGATGCAGTTCGTGCGGGGCCCCGATTTTCCCACGGGCGCCATCATCTACGGCACGGAGGGGATCAGGGAGGCGTACAGGACCGGGAGGGGGTCGGTCACGATCCGGGCCCGCGCCTACATGGAGCAGGCCAAGAGGGGGGACCGGGTGAGCATCATCGTGTCGGAAATCCCCTATCAGGTAAACAAGGCACGGCTCATCGAAAAGGTTGCCGATCTCGTGAAAAACAGGCAGATCGAGGAAATTTCCGATATCAGGGACGAGTCGGACAAGGAGGGGACGAGGATCGTCTTCGAGCTCAAAAAGGACTCCATCCCCGAGGTGGTCCTGAACAAGCTCTACAAGAACACCCAGATGCAGACCAGTTTCGGGATCCAGTTCCTGGCCATAGCAAACAACCAGCCGAAGACCTTCGCCCTGAAAGAGCTCCTCTCGGAATTCATCCTCTACAGAAAGGAGATCGTAACACGCAGAACGCTCTTTGACCTCGAAAAGGCGAGGGGAAGGGCGCATATCCTGGAGGGGTTGCTGATCGCCCTGGCCAACCTGGACGCAGTTATCGAACTCATCAAAAAGTCGAAAGACCCCAAAGTGGCCAGGGTCGGCCTGATGGAGAGATTTTCCCTCTCAGACAAACAGGCGGGGGCCATTCTCGAGATGAGGCTCCAGCGGTTGACGGGCCTCGAGAGGCAGAAAATAAAGGATGAGTACGCCGAGATCAAGAAAACGATCACGACCCTCGAGGCGGTACTGGCAGACGAGAAAGTAATGATGAAAGTCATCGCCGATGAGCTCATCGAGGTGCGGGAGATGTACGGCGACGAGAGAAAATCCCAGATCATCGAAGAGACGGAGGATCTGGGCATAGAGGACCTGATCGTCGATGAGGAGATGGTGGTAACCGTTTCCCACAGTGACTACATAAAGAGAAACCCCATCAGCTTCTACCGGGCCCAGAGGCGCGGAGGGCGCGGCAAGATCGGGATGGCCACCCGTGCCGAGGACTTTGTGTCGAAACTCTTCATTGCCACCATGCACTCCTATCTTCTGTTCTTCAGTGACCGGGGAAGAGTCTACTGGCGCAAGGTCCACGAGATCCCGGAAGCGTCGCGCACGGCAAAGGGAAGGGCTATTGTCAATCTCCTCCGCCTTCAGCCGGGTGAGAACATAACGGCCGTTCTTCCCGTCCGGGAATTCGAGCCGGGGAACTACATCATCATGGCCACGGAGCGGGGCCTGATCAAAAAGACGGACATGATGGATTTCAGCCGGCCCCGGAGCACGGGTATCATCGCCATATCGCTGAGGGACGAGGACCGGCTGATCGAGGCGGCGATATCATCGGGAGAGGACGAGGTAATTCTCTCTACCCGCAGGGGGCTTTCCATACGATTCAGCGAGAAGGACGTTCGGGGGATGGGGAGGCAGGCCACGGGCGTCAAGGCGGTGAATCTGGGCAAGGATGACATCGTGGTGAGCATGAAGATCGTCAGAGGGGGCGGGACGATCATGACCGTTACCGAGCTCGGATACGGGAAGCGCACGCCGGAGAGCGACTACCGGAAGCAGTCCAGGGGAGGAAAGGGTATAATCACCCTGAGGGTGACGGGAAAGACGGGACACGTGATCGGCTCGATATTCGTTAGCGATGACGACAACCTCATGCTGATTTCAGATAAGGGGAAAATCATCCGAATAAGGGTAAATGAGGTGCGTGTGGTCGGCAGGAATACCCAGGGAGTGAGACTGATGGAGATGGAGGAGGAGGACAGGCTGAAGGCGATAGACCGACTTGCGGAGAAAGAGGAATGACGCCTAGAGCGCTGAGAGGATTTGCCTGCGCCGTTCTCCTTGCCCTGTGCGCGGGCTGTGCGGAACCGGCAAAGAGGCTCTACGATGAAGCCGGTGCGAGCGCCAGCCAGGGAAAATGGGACAGGGCAAAGGAGATCTACACCACGCTCCTGGATATGTACCCCCAGTCGCGCTTTGCGCCGGGCGCAACGGAGAAGATCGCCGATATTTTCGCCTTCGTCGAGCGGGACTTCGAAGCGGCGATCGAGATGTACGACCTGCTCCTCTACAACTATTCCCAGTCCTCACTTGCCCCCGTGGCCCTTATGAAGAAGGCCGAGATATTGAAGGAGCGGAGGCAGGACCCCGTGGCGAGCCAGGAGCTGCTGGAGAGGCTGTACCAGAACTACCCCGGCTTCAGCGAGAGGGATCACGTCCTGATTCTCATGGCACGCTGCCTCGAGAGCACGGAAAATTTCACCCGGCAGCGGAAGTATCTCCGGGAGCTCATACTCACCTATCCTGATTCCCCTCACGCAGCGGAGGCGCACTACCTCTACGGCATGTCCTGCCTGGCCGACGGGCTCATCGATGAGGCGCTCCTGACGTTCAAGAACTTTCTCTGCGATTACCGGAACACCCGGTTTGCAGCGAGGGCGGAGATCGGTTACGCGGAAGCGCTTCAGGAGAAGCACGGCAAAAGCGAGGCGGCGAATTATCTCACGGCGATAATCGATCGCTACTCCACGCCGGAAAGGGGCATCCTGGCGGAGCAGATAAAGGTTCTTCAGAGCAAGGTACCCATCTCCCGGATCAAAATTCCCGGCAAACGACTCAGGGGGCGACGCTGATGGGCGGTAATGTTTACCGCTTCACCCAGAAGGCAAAACTGGAGGATCTGATACGCCTGGTCGTGGAAAACGACATTTCCGCGGACCGGCTCGAGGAGATCGCGGGCGACATGGTGCGCTTCGGCGACAGTGCCGTCCGGCCGCTTCTTCGGGAGCTCGACTGTGCAGAAGACGAGGAGAGCTTCAGCCGCCTCACCTACGTGATCGAGTGTCTCCAGAACTCCAGTTTCGTTGCGCCTCTTTTGAAGATGCTCCTGACGAGGAAGCTGTCACAATCCTTCCGGGCGCAGATACTCAACGTGCTGCACAATTTCGACGTCGATATATCGGATACCCTCCTCGGAGGGGTTTCGGGTGACCTGAGGGTTATGACGGAAAGTTTCGTCGATCTCACGATCCGGGACGAGAATCTCCTGGAGAACTTTCTCGAGGAGTTCCAGTACCTGGGCTTCGACCTCCAGCAGAACATCATTCGGAGAATCGCCTCGACCAAGAGCACCCGCTCGGTGTTCATCCTTTTCATCATCGCCTCGGCGTATAACTCGTCCGTTGCCCTTCACGCCGCACGTGAGCTCGGCAGGATCAGGGATGGCATGGCCCTCTCAGCCCTCCGGCGGCTGATAAAGCGCACCCGGAGCCCGGAGGTGAAGATGCAGGCCGTGCGCTCCGTGCGGAGGCTGGAGCTTCTGGGCGTGAAAAAGGAGAGGAGGTTCTACCGTTTTCCCCAGGGGCCTATCTACCGGGTCGTGGTGAGCCGGGCGGACGGGATGGACGAGTTCACCGTCACCGTTTCCCGCTTTTACGATGAGAGGAAAAGATCCCTCGCCATGAGCATCTTCCAGGTAAACAGGTCATACGGCATCGTGGAGTGTTACGGGAATTTCAAGACCTCCCGGAAAGCCTTCGACAGCATCGTATCGGGTTTTGTGCGAGCCCGCAGCTCCCTCGAAGTTCCCTTCGAGTACGGGCTGCGCCTCATCCGGCACGGGATGTTCCTCACGGAGAAAAACGAGGGGCTCTACCCTGCCGAGATGCACCTCCGGGAGCAGATCCTGGACGCGGAAGATGTGTATCCGCAGGAGCACGAACACCTGATCAGGGGCCTGAGCCTGGAGGACGTCAGGGAGAACCTGGCCCTTCTCGAGAAGAGCGCCCACCTCATTTCCCTGCCCGAGTGTTCCGAGTGGATCCTCACGTCGAAGAGGACCTTCGAGTACGCCGAGGAGCTCGCGAAGGATCCGGCGCCGGAGAAACCATACGCGGATGACCCGAAGAAAAGGAGCCTTTTGAAGCAGTACATAAGGGAGTGCCTGTATCCCCTGCGTGATATCATCAGGGAGAGGCTCCTGTTCACGGCGGAACTGATGCAGCAGGGGGGCAGGTCAGCCAAGCACGTGAGGATGGCCCTCTGTGCGGCCCTCAATATTGGCGAGGGGGGAAATGTCTCCTTTACCCATCACCCGTTCATCGAGGCACTGGCGCGGGAGTCCCTCAGGGAGGCGGTAGAGTACCTGAGGGAGGGGGCTGACTATAAGGGTCTGTTCTATGAATACGGGGATGAGGAGTGAAGGCGGGGAAAAGATAGCGATTCTCGGGGCCGGATCCTGGGGAACGGCCGTTGCCATCGCGCTGAGCGTGAAGTTCAAGCAGATCTCGCTCTGGGCCCACCATGATGTAAATCTCGATACCATACGGGATACGGGCGAAAACGCCCTTTTCCTGCCGGGTTTTCGCATTCCCCCGAACGTGGCCCCCTCTTATGACCTTGCAGAGGTGATCGGAGGGGCCGAAATCGTCCTTTTTTGCGTTCCCTCCCTCTTTGCCCGCCAGGTGGCGGCTCGGGCGAGCCGGTACATGGAGAAAGGGCAGATTCCCGTCTCTCTCTCGAAGGGGGTCGAGACGGAAACCCTGAAACGGGTGAGCGAGATACTCGTGGAAGAGCTTCCAGAGGAGCAGGGGAGGCGGGTCTCGGTGCTCTCGGGCCCCACCTTTGCCCGGGAGGTCGCGGGCTTTAAACCCGCTGCTGCGACCATCGCCTCGGCGAGCCTCGATACCACGCGGATTCTCCAGAAAAAGCTGAGCACGCCCCATTTCCGGCTTTATGGAAACGATGATGTCGTCGGGGTAGAGCTCGGGGGGGCCGCCAAGAACGTCATTGCCATCGCAACGGGAATTGCCGATGGGCTCGGGTTCGGCCTGAATGCGCGGGCTGCGATCATCACGAGGGGGCTCGTGGAGATGAAGCGGCTCGGCGTGGCCTTCGGGGCTTCCCGGGAGACGTTCAACGGGCTGGCGGGCCTCGGCGATCTCATTCTCACCTGTACGGGTGACCTGAGCAGGAACAGGACCTTCGGGCTCCGCCTGGGCCGGGGGGAGAGCGCCCGGGAAATCCTGAGCGGGATGCTGATGGTCGCCGAGGGGGTGAAGACGTCTGTTTCGCTCCATGAGATGAGAAAAAAAGCACGGGTGGAGATGCCGATAGCAGAACAGGTGTATCATATATTATATGAGGGGAAAAAACCCGGGGCCGCGGTGAAAGAGCTCCTGGGGAGATCCCTGAAGCTGGAGAAAGAAGAGGAAGGGTGAAGATGGAGGATCTGAAGGAGAAGGTCGGCAGGGTACGGGAGCTTCTGCACGAGAGAAACGGGCTCCTCCTTGCGCACAATTATCAGCGTGACGAGGTCCAGGAAATCGCTGACGTGACCGGCGACTCCCTCGGTCTCAGCATGGAGGCGGCCAGGTCCGACGCCGAGGTTATCGTTTTCTGCGGCGTCCACTTCATGGCGGAGAGCGCCGCTATCCTCTCTCCGGACAAGAAGGTGATCCTCCCCAGGATCGAGGCGGGGTGCCCGATGGCCGATATGGTCACGGGAGATGATCTCAGGGAGTTTCGGGAGAGCAACAGGGAGCACGTGGTCGTCACCTACGTGAACTCGACGGCGGAAGTGAAAGCCTACACCGATATATGCTGCACCTCGGCAAACGCCATTTCGGTAGTCAGGCACATTCCGGAAGACAGGAAGATCTTCATGGTGCCCGACAAGAATCTCGCCCTCTATGTGGAAAAAAAGTCGGGGAGAAAACTGGAGTGGTGGGACGGCTACTGTCCGACCCACGACAGGTTGACTGCGGAAGAGGTGCGGAAAATGAAGGAGGCCCACCCCGACGCCTTCGTGGTGGTGCATCCCGAGTGCAGGCCGGACGTGGTGGAGATGGCAGACCACGTCTGTTCCACGTCGGGCATGTATACATACTGCAGGGAGTCGGCGGCGAAGAAGTTCATCATCGGCACGGAGATGGGCATTCTCTACAGGCTCAGGAAGGAAAATCCCGACAAGGAGTTCTATCTGGCGTCCGAGGTGCTCATCTGTCCGAACATGAAGCTGACAACGATAGATGACATCATCGAGTGCCTGGAGGGAATGAAGAATATCATCACCGTCCCCGAGGAAATCCGGGTGCCGGCGAAAAAAGCCCTCGATGCGATGCTCGGGGTGCCGAGAGACTCTTAAGTACCGTTATGGCCGATCAGCCGGGTAAAACAGCCCGAAATATGCAGAGCGCGGTGGGAAATGCGGCGGGGGTAACGTATGTGAGGATGGCCCCGCTCTCGGGCATCGTCTACGCCCTTTGCCAGCGCATAGGCAAGGGGGGCGATCGGGCGGTTCTCGTCGTTCCCGGGAAGAGGGAGGGAGAGGAAGCCCTCGTATGCGCCGAGACGTTCCTGGGAAGCGGGCATGCCCACATGCTCTCCCACTACGAGCTCAATCCCTACGAGGCATCATCGCCCGACCCCAACATCGTGGCCAGGCGCATCGAGACCCTCTTCGCGGTCATGGAGGGACGGTGCCGCCTGCTGGTGTCGACGGCGGAGGCATTCTCTGCATTCACGGCACCACCGACACAGCTTCGGAATATGCGGTTCGGCGTGGAGAGGGGTACGATCCTGGACAGGGAAGCGCTCCTCGGGTGGCTTGTTGGCGCCGGGTTCCAGCGGATCCCCGAAGTTTCGGACCCGGGAGACTTTGCCGTCAGGGGGGGCATAGTCGATGTGTTTTCGCCGGCCGTCAAGCTCCCCGTCCGCCTGGAGTTTGCCGGTGACGTGATCGAATCCATCCGGCTGTTCGACCCCTCGTCGCAGAGGACGGTTAAGAGTGCCGATGCGATCACCCTCTATCCCGCCTCTGAAATCGTCTGGCCCGTGAACGACCGCCCCTTGACGGAGGACCCCCTGCCCGGCGGGGTGGAAGATTTTTTGAGCGCGGGGGTCAGGTTTCCCGGCATAGAGTTTTTCATGCCCCGCATTTACGGAAAAAGGGGCGCAGCCCTCGACTATTTTAAAGGCCCGCCCCACGTCGTCATATATGATTACGCCGAGGTGAAGAAGCGGCAGCAGTTCCTGGCAGCCCTCGCGAGGGACATTTTTCGCAAGGGGGAGGAAGGCCTGCCCGCACCGGAGGAGCTTTTTTCCGAGGGGGACGGCGCCGGAGCGAAGGCGAAGGGCCAGACCCTGACCCTCATAGACAATTTTTTCAACAGGCCCGCGGAGAGAGAGCTGTTCGGCATCGACATCTCTTCCCCGGGGGGCCCATCACATCCCCGAAGGTCCCCCCTCCAGCTCAAGGGCGCCTTATCCCTTATTCAGAAGTCCCGGAAAAAGGGGATGCGTTGCTGTATCGTGGTACCCAGCCCCTACCGGCTCGACGTGATGAGAAGGATCATGGAGGAGAACGGGGTACATCCCCTGTCCACCATCGAAGACGGGCGGGGCGGATTCTCCGCGTGGCAGGGCGTGGCCCTTGCCACGTCAGGGATGAAAAGTGGATTTATCAGCAATAAAGGGGCAATTTTAGTCATCACAGACCATGATATCTGGGGAAAACGTACCTATTATAGGGATTATAAGCCATCTGACCCGGAAAAAGAAAGAATCGGGCTTCTTTCGCTCAGAAAAGAGGATTATGTGGTTCATGATGACTACGGAATCGGGCTTTTTGCCGGCCTTAAAACCATGAAAGTGGGGGGTAATACCGTAGAATTTGCGGTTATCGAGTATGACGGGGGTGATCTGCTCTATCTGCCCACGTACCGGCTGGACCTGATCCAGAAGTATGTCGGCGGCGACGGAAAGGGCCTGAAGCTCGACCGTCTTGGAGCGCGGCGGTGGGAGCTGGCAAAGCGCAGGGTCCGGGAGAAGGTGGAGCAGGTGGCCGCAGAGCTTCTCTCCATCCACGCAGAGAGAGAGGCATCCGAGGGGTTCGCCTGCGATCCGCCCGACGCCGCCTTCGAGGAGTTTGCCGCCGGCTTCGAGTTCGAGGAGACGCCGGACCAGGAGAGGGCGATAGGCGAGGTCATCGAAAACATGACGAACTCCCGCCCCATGGACAGGCTGGTCTGTGGAGACGTGGGGTATGGAAAGACGGAGGTGGGGCTCCGGGCGGCGTTCCTGGCCGTGATGGCGGGCAAGCAGGTCGCGGTCCTCTGCCCCACGACGGTGCTGGCACAGCAGCACTTCAAGACGTTCCGGGAGAGGTTCGAGAACTTTCCCGTGAGAGTTGCCTCGTTGAGCAGGTTTGTGAAGAGCAAGGAACAGAGGACGATACTGCAGGAGCTTGCAGGCGGCAGGCTCGACATCCTCATAGGAACCCACCGGCTCCTGCAGGGCGACGTGATTTTCCGGGACCTTGGCCTGCTCGTCATCGATGAAGAGCAGAAGTTCGGGGTGATGCACAAGGAGAAGTTGAAGAAGATGCGGACCACCGTGGATGTTCTGACCCTTTCTGCGACCCCCATTCCGCGCACGTTCCACATTGCCCTCTCCGGGATAAAGGACATAAGCATTATCCAGACGCCGCCGAAGGAGAGGTTGTCCGTCCGCACATTTGTGGTGGAGTTCTCCGAAGAGATTATCAGGGAGGGCATCGGAAGGGAGCTTCGGCGCGGCGGCCAGGTATATTACATCCACAACAGGATCCAGACCATCGGGAAGACGGAGCGGTTTCTCCGGGAGCTCTTTCCCGAGGCAAGGATAGAGGTGGCCCACGGCCAGATGGGCGAGGATGCATTGAAAGGGGTGATGAGGCGGTTCTACGGAGGCGGGGTGGATGTGCTGCTCTGCACGGCGATCGTCGAGTCGGGCCTCGATATCCCGAGGGCCAACACGATGATCGTCGACCGGTCCCACACCTTCGGCCTCGCCCAGCTCTACCAGCTCCGGGGGAGGATAGGCCGGGACCGGAGAAGGGCGTATGCCTACCTGATCGTGCCGCCGAGAAAAGCCCTTTCCCCGGAGGCCGTTGCGCGGCTCTCGGCCATCGAGGAGCTGTCCGAGCTTGGTTCGGGGTTTCAGATAGCCTCCTACGACCTCGACATAAGGGGAGGGGGTGACATTATCGGGCCAAGCCAGTCCGGGCACATCCAGCACGTGGGCTACGAGATGTACCTCCGGTTCCTCGAAGATGCGGTGGCCAGGCTGAAGGGAAAATCACCGGGCAGGAAGGCGCTGCCCGATGCGGAGCTCGGCGTGCCCGTGTTCATACCCGATGAGTACATTCACGACCCCCAGCGGAAGCTCGATTTTTACCGGAAGATCGCCCTGGTCCGCTCTGATGAAGATTACGACGAGGTCTTCCTCGAGCTTACCGACAGGTTCGGTGCGCTTCCCGAACCGGTTTTCAACCTGCTGCGGATTGCCCGGCTGCGATCCCTCCTCTCGCGGGAGGGCGTAAGGGAGCTCAAGGCCAGCGAAGGGAGAATCCATGTCTCCTTCGATGCGGACGCAGCCATTGACCGGAACCACATTGCGGGACTCGTCGCGAGAAAGGGGGAGAAGTACGGTTTTGACCGCCGCGGGATCCTGGTGGTCCGGACGGAATTTGACGGGACGAACTGGGATCGCCTGGTTTCCGACATGAATGCGGTCCTGGGCGGGGACAAGCTGGAGGGCGGGTTTTTCGGACGGGGAATTGCGAACCCGCGCGGAGACCGCTAAGATTATAACCATGACCGTTACCGGGTGGAAAGGGGAGATGTGGGATTGTACATGACGAAAACCATACGCGTGAAACGCGCCCTTGCGGGTATCCTCAGCGCCCTTCTTGTCTCCGGCTGCAGCGGCCTGTCGGACAATCAGGCCGGCAAGAAGGTGAAAGAGGTCGTTGTGGCCACGGTGGATGGTGGAAACATAACCCAGCGGGATCTTGCGAACGAGATCCTGGAAGTAAGGGGGTTTTCTTCGACCCTCGACGTCGAGGGGGCGACGAGGGAAGAGATCGTCAAGGCCCTTCAGCGCCTCATCCGCAAGGCGCTCATCATTGAGGAGGCGAAGAAGATGGGCGTCGACGTCGACGAAGGTGAGGTCGATCAGGAGATCATGCAGATAAAGGGCGACTATCCCGAGGGGACATTCGGAAAACTGCTGCTGAAAGAGGGAATCGATGAGAAGGTCTGGAAGGAAAAGCTGAAGCAGACCCTGCTCATCAAGAAGGCATCGGAGATCATCAAGGACAGGGCAACTCCCGCAACGCAGAAGGAGCTCTACCGATACCTGGCGAACAACAAGATCACCCTGAGAAAGAAAGTCGTCGTGCCGAAGAGGTGGTACCTCATCGAGTACGTATTTATTTCCAAAGACGATGCGGAAAGGGCCCGGGAGCTCGTCCAGAACAGCGATGGCTCGAAAGATGCAGAAATTTTAAACAGCGCCTCCCTTCCCGCCACCATTTACGACCTCGGTTATCTCTCGGAGCGGAGGATCGGCAAGGACTACGTGAATGAAGTGACGTCTCTCGAGGCACAGGGGGTTTCCAGGATCGTGAAGCTCCCGAGCTCCTACGCTTTTTTCCGGGTGCGAGATGTCCAGGAAAAGCACGTGAAGAGAAAGGAGGAGGCAATAGAGGAGATAAAAGGGAAGATCTCGATGCAGAAAAGGGAGGAATTCCTCTCGAAATGGCTGCAGCAAAAGTACAACGAGTCCACGATAAAGATAAACGAGGCGGCCCTCGGAAAGCTGGAAGGGGTGGGAAAGGGGGACCGATGATGAAGAGGATATGCGCGATGCTCCTTACCCTCGCTGCGCTCGCTGCGGGCGCTGAGCTGGCAGCCAAGGTCATCGATGGGGTTTTCATCAATATCAACGGCAACGCGGTGACCTACTCAGAATTCAGAGAGTTCGTGGCCCACCGGTTGCGGATATCAGAGGGGGACGCCGAAGAGTTCCTGAGCAAAGAGCGCTCCAGGGAGAAGCTGAAAGGCCTCACCAATGCATTCATCGACGCCAAGCTGATAAGCTTCGAGCTCGAAAAGCTCGGGGACAGGGTGAAGAAGCAAGATCTTGACGGCGTGATACAGCGGATCCTGGATGAAAACGGGTTCACCGAGGAGGATTTTGAGCAGGTCCTCGGGCGCGAAGGCATAACCCTTGGGGCATACAGGCAGAACCTCCGCCAGGAGATGGAAAAGAGCCGGGTTATCCGTGCCCTGAAGGGCAAGGAGGTGCTGGTTACCGATGAGGAGGCGAAGCATTTCTACCTCGAAAACCGGGATCGCTTCAAGCGGGACTTCAAGGTTATGCTCACCATGCTCTCGTTTCCCCTCCAGTTGCCCGAGGAGCGGGATGAGCTGATCCGGTTTCGCGAGATCGTCTCCGGTGCCGATGAAATTGTCGAGCACGGGGGCAAACTGGAGGAGGTGAGGGATTTTTTGCAGAGCAGGGGCATTCCCGTGAAATCCTCTGTCCTGGGTCCGGTGTCGGTGGACGACCTGAGCGGGGAGCTCAAGGACGAGGTTGCAAGCCTTTCCGGAGGGGAGACCTCCCGGTCGACGATCGTAAAGGACAGGGTCGCCTTCATCCAGGTGGCGGAACGGCAGGGAGGAGAGTACATGCCGTTTGAGGACGTGAAGGGGGCAATCAATGAGGAGATGGTGAGCAAAAGGAGCATCGGGGCGATAAAGGAGATAATACGGGATCTGCGCTCCCGTTCCTACATCGAGGTCTACCTTCAATAACGGGTCGCATGTCGCGGGAGTGTGGACTGCAGGATAATCTGCCCGTGGATGTGCATCTCTGTGTGTGCTCGCTTCATCCATCTATTGAGGAGTCATGGCCAGGCCAAAGATTGCGATTACCATTGGTGACCCGGCAGGTGTGGGACCGGAAATCATAGCCAAGCTTCTTGCCCAGGGCTCCATCTTCCGGCGATGTGAGCCGGTGGTGTACGGCGACAGCAAGATCCTGCAGAGGGCGTGCAAACTGATCGGCGTTCCGGGTGACGTTACCCGGGACGGGCTCGCCGTCGGGAAACGTGCCGTGTCCGTCGTCAGCCCCCTCGGGAAAGAGTATTCGAAAGGTCGGGCCAGGGACGGGACGGCGTGGGGATCGGTGTTGATGATGGAAGCGGTGAAAAGAGCGGTACTCGATGCGATGGAGGGCAGGGTTGCGGCTGTCGTTACCTGCCCCATCACCAAGGAAGGGATCGGGCGCGCGGGCTATGCCCATCCCGGCCACACGGAGTTCATTCAGGAGCTCACGGGAGCGGGAAGGGTCGTCATGATGCTCGCGGGGAAGCGCCTGAAGGTGGCTCTCGTTACCACCCACGCTTCCCTCAGGGAGGCGGTGTCGATGATTGACGAGGAACGGGTATTTGAGACGATAGAGATCGTGTGGAGGGACTTTGTGAACAAGCTGGGTTACGAGGAGCCGAACATAGCGGTTGCGGGCCTGAATCCCCACGCGGGAGAGGGGGGCCTTTTCGGCCGGGAGGAGGAGGATCACATCCTCCCGGCTGTTCACAGGGCCAGAAAAAGAGGGATGAATGTTTCGGGCCCCTATCCCCCCGATACGGTCTTTCGCCGGGCGTACAACGGCGGGTTCGACGTGGTCGTCGCCATGTACCACGACCAGGGGCTGATACCGCTGAAGCTGGTCCACTTCGACACGGGCGTGAACGTTACCCTGGGGCTTCCCGTGGTCCGCACCTCGGTGGACCACGGAACGGCCTACGATATCGCCTGGAAGGGGATCGCCCGGCCCACGAGCCTTCGCTCCGCGGTGAACTTTGCCCTGGACATGATACGGGGAGGCGCGCGTGGCCATCGATAAAATCGTGATAAAGGGAGCGCGTGAGCACAACCTGAAGAACGTGTCGGTGGAGGTCCCCCGGGACAGGCTCATCGTCATAACGGGGGTCTCGGGTTCGGGCAAGTCCTCTCTGGCCTTCGACACCATATACGCGGAAGGCCAGCGCAGGTACGTGGAGTCTCTGTCTGCCTATGCCAGGCAGTTTCTCGAGCTGATGGAGAAGCCAAACGTGGATTCGATAGAGGGGCTTTCCCCGGCGATTTCCATAGAGCAGAAGAGCGTGAGCAAGAACCCGAGATCGACGGTGGGGACGGTTACGGAAATTTACGACTATCTGCGGCTCCTCTTTGCGTCGGTCGGCGTGGTGATGTGTCCCCACTGCGGAAAGGAGATACGGTCACAGACGGTGCAGCAGATGACCGACGCGGTTCTGGCCATGGGCGAAGGGGCGAGGGTCGTGATCATGGCACCCGTGGTCCGGGGAAGGAAGGGTGAGTACAAAAAGGAGATCGAGCGGTTCAGAAAGGACGGTTTTGTCCGGATACGCGTCGATGGACAGATCTGCGACCTTGCAGAGGAGATCACCCTCGACAAGAAGAGAAAGCACGATATCGAGGTGATCGTCGACAGGATAGTGGTCAGCGAGGCGGCGCGCAGCAGGATTGCCGAATCCCTCGAGCTCGCGCTGCGGATGGGCAGCGGTGTGGTTACGATTCTGGATCACTTCGGAAAGGAGGGCTACTTCAGCGAGCGTTTCGCCTGCCCCGAGTGCAACTTCAGCCTCCCCGAGGTATCCCACCGGCTCTTCTCTTTCAACAACCCCTACGGGGCCTGTCCCGCCTGCGCCGGCCTGGGGGTGACGAACCATTTCGACCCGGATCTGGTGGTTCCGGATCCTTCCAGGTCGATACGGGAAGGGGCGATTGCCCCCTGGTCGAGGAAGGGCGTGCCGTCCCCGTACTACACGGCCATCCTCGAGTCGCTCGAGGAGCACTACGGGTTTTCCATCTACACTCCCTTCCGGGAACTTCCCCGGAACGTTCAGAACGTGCTCTTCTACGGCTCGGGAGAGGAGGAGATAAAGTTCTACTACGACGAGGGGAGGAGGAGGCATTTCTACTGGAGGCCCTTCGAGGGATTGATAGCGAACATCGAAAGACGCTTCCGGGAGACCGATTCGGAGGCGGTGAGGGAGGATCTGGAGCGGTACATGCGCCAGGTTCCCTGCAGGGATTGCGGCGGGGCCCGCCTGAACAGGGACGCGCTCCAGGTGACCGTGGGCGGCAGGAACATTTACGAGGTTACCCGGCTGGCGGTCAAGGAGGCAATCGGCTTTTTCGATCACCTCCCCCTCGGTCAGAAGGAATTTCAGATCGTAGAGCGGGTCCTCAAAGAGGTTCGGTCCCGCCTGGGATTCCTGGCGAACGTCGGTCTCGACTACCTGGCTCTCAACCGGGCATCGTCCACCCTGTCGGGCGGGGAGGGCCAGAGGATCCGGCTGGCCACCCAGATCGGGTCTTCCCTCGTAGGCGTGATGTACATCCTCGACGAGCCCAGCATCGGCCTTCACCAGAGGGACAACCGCCGCCTCCTCAGGACGCTGATGGAACTGCGGGACCAGGGAAATACGGTCATCGTCGTCGAGCATGACGAGGAGACGATAAGGAGCGCCGATTTCATCATCGACATGGGTCCGGGGGCGGGCATGTCGGGCGGAGAGGTCGTCGTGTCGGGCACCCTGGATCGAGTCTGCTCGGCCAAGGAGTCGATTACGGGGAAATACCTGTCCGGGCAGAAGACGATAGAGGCCCCCGATGAGAGAAAGGGAGGGACGGGGAAACACATCCGGGTTTTAGGATGCAGGGGGAACAACCTGAAAAACATCTCCGTGAGGATACCCCTGGGCGTCATCACCTGCGTGACGGGGGTCTCCGGGTCAGGAAAGTCCACCCTGGTGTTCGATACCCTCAGGCCCGCCGTCGCCAACCGCCTGACGGGGTCGAAGGACCGCCCTGCCCCCTTCGAGAGGCTCGAGGGAGTGGAGGACATCGACAAGGTCGTCAATATCGACCAGTCACCCATCGGCAGGACGCCGCGGTCGAACCCGGCCACCTACACGGGGGTGTTTACCTACATCCGGGAGCTCTTTGCCATGCTTCCCGAATCCCGGGCCAGGGGTTACCGCCCGGGGAGGTTTTCCTTCAACGTGAAAGGGGGAAGGTGCGAGGCCTGTCAGGGCGAGGGCGTCATCAAGATAGAAATGCACTTCATGCCCGACGTGTACGTGAGCTGTGACCTGTGCAGCAGGAAACGGTTCAACCGGGAAACGCTCGAGGTCACCTACCGGGGGAAAAACATAGCCGACGTTCTCGGCATGACGGTGAACCAGAGCTCCGAGTTTTTCCAGAATATCCCGAGAATCAAAAGGAAATTGCAGACGCTGAAGGATGTGGGGCTGGGGTACATCACCCTCGGCCAGAGCGCAACCACCCTGTCCGGCGGCGAGGCGCAACGGGTGAAGCTGTCGCGGGAACTTTCCCGGAGAGATACGGGCAGGACCCTCTACATGCTCGATGAGCCCACGACGGGGCTGCACTTCGACGACATAAAGAAGTTGCTCAGGGTCCTTACCATGCTCACGGAAAAGGGAAACACGGTGATCATAATCGAGCACAACCTCGACGTGATAAAATCAGCGGATTACATAATCGACCTCGGCCCCGAGGGGGGAGACGAGGGAGGGTTCCTGGTGGCCCAGGGAACCCCGGAGGAGATTGTTCGGGTCCAGGACTCTTTCACCGGACGGTACCTGAAAAAGCTCCTCGGCAGGGGAAAGGCGAAGGTGGCGATCGGGAAATAAAACAGCTCCACGTGCAGAGATCAACGTTCACGGGCAAGGGGAATCGACTTTTACTCGAAAACTACGGGCGGGGAAATATCCCCTGTGAACCTCGAACAGCCCTTCAGGGAAAGTGCTCTCTTTTTCGGTTGACCGCCGTTTGTTTTTGTGTTAGAAATCCACAATTTGTTGCTCACGTCACCTGCGGGGGCGACAGAGGTTTCGAGGGTCCCTTTGGGGGGCAAAAAGAAAAAATCAGTTCTCTTCCGGGAAATCGGCAAGTATGCCGCCCTCGGCCTCGAAATGGCCCTGTCGGTGATCATCGGGCTCGCAATCGGCGCTTTTCTGGATAAGAGGTTGAAGACAGGTCCGTGGCTGACCCTGCTCTTTCTTGTCCTGGGCTTCGCGGCTGGCCTGCGCAGCCTCATCCGGGCGGCGCTCAAGTCGCAGAAGGAGATGAACAACGAGGAAGAATCGGACGGGAAGCCTTGAACGAGGGAAAGGTACCCAGAAGGATTGAACTCCAGATCCTCCTCTCTGCGGCGGCAATAGCGGGCCTTTTTGTGATCTTTAACATGGCGGGGAAGGTGCCCGGGGTGATCGCAGGAGGCCTCGTTGCGTATCTGAACTTTTTTTTCATCAGGGTCATCATCCTGAGGACTTTTGCGCGGAAGGACAAAATCAGATTTGCAATCGCTCTGTTATATGGTGTAAAATTCCTGGCGGTCATCCTCGTCGTATACCTGATCGTCAGGAGCAAACGGTTCGACATGGTGGGTTTCCTCGCCGGGTTTTCGAGCCTTCTGCTGGGGATTCTCCTGGAGGGGATTCGCAGGGCCATATGGGAAGACAGGCCGCCGGAGGAAAGCGGATGAAGGTGAAAAGATCGGTGCCACTCGTTCTGGGTATGCTGGCTTTGCCGGGCGTGGCGCATGCCGCCGGAGAGCATGGATTTTCCTGGTTCAACCTCCTGAAGATACCGGGGGTCCCCCCGTACATCCTTGCTGCTGCGTGCGTCGCGATTTTCATCCTCCTCCTCTCCTTTCTCGCCGTGGGGTCGAAAAAGCCCGAGGACCTGCTGATTCCCGATGCAAAGTTCAACCTCAGGAACCTGCTCGAGCTCATCGTCATGTTCGTCTACAGCATCGGCAAGGACATCATCGGGGAGGAGATGAAAAATTACATGCCCCTCATTGCGACGGTGTTCATCTATATTCTGTTCATGAACCTGCTCGGGCTCGTCCCCGGCTTTTTGCCGCCCACGGACAAGATGACCGTGACCGTGGGGTGTGCCCTCGTCATATTTTTTGCCACCCACTATTACGGGGTGAAAGCAAACGGGATGAAATATTTCAAGCACTTTATCGGTCCCGTGTGGCCGCTGGCCCCCCTGATGATCCCCATTGAGATCATCAGCCATCTCGCGCGGCCCATGTCTCTCTCCCTCCGGCTTTTCGGCAACATAACGGGTGACCACCTCGTGGTTGGCATATTTCTCGGCCTCGTGCCGATTCTTGTGCCGTCGATCTTTTACGGCCTGGGGGCGTTCGTATCTTTCATGCAGGCGTTCATCTTCACCGTGCTCTCCATGATTTACATCGCCGGCGCCATCGAACACGGGGAAGACCATTGATTTAGAGGGTCGGCCGGCCCTTTGAATAAAATACATTTCCCATAAGGAGGGAAGTAGATGTCCAGAAAAGTTTCACTCACAACACTCCTCGCACTGCTGATCGTGGCAGTTGCATCGATTGCGTTTGGTGCGGAAGAGGCTGCAGCCGGAGCGGGGTCGGGCGTCAAGGCGTTCATCGCTATCGCGGCGGGATTCGGCATTGCGATCGCTTCTTTTGGCGGTGCGCTCGGCCAGTCCAAAGCCATCGCTTCGGGGCTTGAAGGAATAGCGAGAAATCCCTCTGCACAGAACAAGATCTTCATTCCCATGATCGTTGGCCTGGCTTTGATCGAGTCGCTCGTAATCTATGCGCTCGTTATCTCTTTCATCCTCGTTGGGAAGCTGTAAGCAGGAAGGAAGAGGGAAGAAATGGTGGGCTGCCTGCCGGCAGCCCCTTCTGTTTGAACCCGGTGTGCTTCAATGGGGCATGTCATTTGGTATTGTGGATTTCGGAATGCGGATTGCTGAATAGGGCCCGGTTACCCGTTCGGAAACGCGCTTCCCTCTTCCGGTCCTTCCCGGTTTAGTTCCGCAATCCGCAGTCCCCATTCCACGAGGCCGGAATACCCGGCCGGATTTTTTCCTACAAGATCTTCTTCAGCACGTTCTCTGCAGCCCTGATGGTTTGATCGATATCCCTGCGGGTGTGGGCTGCCGAAACAAAGGCCGCTTCGAACTGGGAGGGAGCGAGGTACACCCCCGCGTTGAGCATGGCGTGAAAATAGCGGCCATACGTTTTCGTGTCCGTGCTTCTTGCTGTGTCATAGTCGTACACGGCGGGCAGGCCGGTGAAGAAGGCCGTGAACATGGAGCCCACCCTGTTGATGGGGATGTTTGCCTTCAATCTGGAAGCTATGCCCGACAGGCCGTCTGCGAGAACGGAGGCCTTCTCCTCCAGTTCCCGGTAAATGCTTCTCTTTTCAAGCGCCCTCAGCGTGGCCAGGCCCGCGGAGACGGCGAGTGGATTTCCTGACAGGGTCCCGGCCTGGTAGACGGGGCCGGTTGGGGAGATATGATCCATGATATCGCCTTTCCCCCCGAAGGCGCCAACGGGAAGGCCCCCCCCTATTATCTTGCCCAGCACGGTAAGGTCCGGCTCAATCCCGAAAAGCTGCTGTGCGCCGCCCGGGGCCACCCTGAACCCCGACATGACCTCGTCGAAGATGAGCACGATCCCCTCCTTTGCCGTGGCTTCCCTGAGGCCCTCGAGGAATCCGGGTTTCGGAACGATCACCCCCATGTTTCCCGGCACGGGCTCGATGACGACGCAGGCGACCTTGCCCCGGTTCGCTTTTATGAGCCTGCTCACCGAATCCAGGTCGTTGAAGCGTGCCGTGAGGGTCTCTCTGGCAAGCCCCTTCGGAACGCCCGGGCTGTCGGGAACGCCGAGGGTCGTGGCGCCGGACCCTGCTTTGACGAGCAGGCTGTCACCGTGGCCGTGGTAACACCCGGCGAACTTGATGATGCGGTCCCGTCCCGTGTAGCCCCGCGCAAGCCGGATTGCGCTCATGGCGGCTTCGGTGCCCGAGCTGACCAGCCGTACCCGCTGCATTGAGGGGAAGAATTTTTTTATCAGCTTCGCCAGCTCGATCTCGAGCTTCGTCGGGGCGCCGAAGCTCGTCCCCCTCTTCGCCGCCTCGCCGACCTGTTTGATCACGGCGGCCGGGGCGTGTCCGAGTATCATGGGGCCCCAGGAGCCGACGTAGTCGATGTATTCGTTCCCGTCCTCGTCCCACACCCGGGATCCCTTTGCCCTGGCGATGAACAGGGGGGTCCCGCCGACGGACTTGAAAGCCCGGACGGGCGAGTTCACCCCTCCCGGAATATGATTTTTGGCCTGACGGAAGAGCTTTCTCGAAACAGCGGTCTTCATGGCATCCCTCCACGCATCCTTGATGTGTGAACCCATGAACGATAACCGGGCGGGCTTCCGGAACTCCGGCCGGGTAGCGTTTTTGCACGCCCGCTGAAGCTCGTTTCTGATGGGCTCCCGATAAGTAAACTACGGAAAATCGATCGTGTCAACCATCGGGGAGCGAGGAGGCGCTTCTTCGATGAGGGTGTGGCCGAGATGGAGAATATGGCTATAATATAAGGAAAGGGGGCGCAGAAGGCAGGCGGCACGAGAGCCTGATGGGAGGTTTCACATGGGCAAGCGGGACAAGGAGCTGATCGAGTCCAACTACGGGGCTCTGTGGTCGGGTTCGCAGGAGATAACCGTCATGGGAAAAGCCCTCGGGATCAGAGACGTGCTCCGGGCTATCGACCTGGATGCAGGGGATATCGTCCCGATAGACGTGGTGAAACTGGGGGAAGACCGCTTTGCCCTGCGCTACTTTGACGGGGACGACCGGTGCGTGGTTGCCCTCGAGATGGATCGCCGGTACAGGATCACCAGCGAGCACAGGGCCCACGTAGCGGAATGGCTCGAGGACACCTACCACGGTATAGGGAGAGAAGCCATTTCTCCTTACGAACTGGTAAGTTACCTGATGGACCTCTACGGTGTGGAGGACCGGTAGGGCCGGACCCGCTTTCCTTGAGAATGGCGGCCACCCTCTTCTCCCCGTCGATTCTTTCCCCCGGGATGCCTTGACCTTGGGAGAGAAAAGGGGTATAAGATATATTCCCCGGCACTGCATGCGGGACCGCAGGTGTTATTCGTCTGTCCTGCCAGTTAATTTGGGGGCAAAAATCCCGAAATATCTGCCCCGTTTAGGGTAGAATTGTTGAATATAACGAGGCTGTTTCGCCGGACAAGGGAGGAAAGACATGGGGGTGAAGGACAAGCAGCTGATCGAGCAGAAATACGGAAAGCTCTGGACGGGCAAGGATATAATAACCATCGGCGACAAGCTTGTCACGAAGGAGGACGCGCTCAGGGCGTTTGACATCTGGATGGATGCCGTACCCATCGATCTCGTGGAGCTGGGGGAGAACAGGTATGCCTTTCGCTACTATGACGGCGATGACCGGTGCGTGGGGGTGCTCGAGTTCGACGAGACGTTTCGTCTGCTCAAGGAGCACCGGGCACACATCGCCGATTTTCTCGAGGATGAGTCCGAATATTACGAGCTGGGCATAAAGGCGTTTATGCCCGAGGAGGTTGCCCGCTTCCTCAGGGAACGGTACGAGAAGGAGGGTGGGGAGAAAGAGGGCGATGAGTGAGGCGCGGTGCCTGAAAGCAAGTGAGAGGAGCTCGAGAATCCAGTATATGGTGGAGGGGGTTTTCGGGGACGAAGAGGGCATGAAGGTTCCGTTCTACGTGATGGTCCTTCCCCACCACGCTTCGTATCAGACCGTCGCGAACAGGGGAGGAGAGAAGCTAACCGAACAATTTATAAGGGTTTTTGGAACCCCGACCGATGGGCCAACGGTGGTCAAGGGCGGGTCGTGCGGGGGAGAAGTGGGAGGGCTCGCAGGGGAGCTGGACGTCCATGGCGCCATGATGTCCCTCCTCTGGGACGGTGATCGCTTTGACAGGGGGCAGTTTATCGAAACCCTCAAAAAATTTTTAAAGGGCTGCCTCTGAAATAATATCGTGAAATGGGATGTTTACATTGGAAAGTGACACGCTGCGAAAGTCGTGGAAGAGGCACTGTTCTCATCTATGAAGGGGAAAGCGTTGAGCAGTGCGGGAAGGAGAGGGTCTCCTTTCACTTCGTTATAAGAAGTGATATTTTCGTCGCCGACATCCTGGCCGAAACCACGGGCGGCTTTCGGTTCATCGAATTTTTAAAGGGGAAGTTCGGTGATCCGGAAGAGGATCCGCTTTATATCTTTCACGGCGAGTTCGGTGACGGCATTCCGGCCCTCCCGATATCGGCCTGGTGGAGAGTGGACCGGTACCGGGCGATTTCCGTCATGGATGAGATTTTAAAAGGAGAGGGGTAACGTCAATGGGAAAGAAAAAGGGGAAAAAAGAGGGGAAGAAAGGGCAAAAAGAGATAGAGTTAGAAGGTTTCGGTATGGAAGAGGAAGTTCCCGCCACCTACCGCTCTCTCGTAACCGGGAGATTGCTCGCCAGGGAAGGCGTCATCATGACGAAACTGTCGGAAATGCAGGAGAGAGAGCTTCGGTTCACGGTGAGGATCTTTGCTGACTGCATGGAAGAGGAGGATATGGAGAGGTTTCTCGACGGGTATTCGGAATATATGATCGAGGAAGATCTCATGAAATTCGTTGGAGATTTCGTCCCGAAGTATACCGCGTACGCAATTGCAGAGCTCGAACAGAGAAAGGAGAAGTCGGAAGGGTTCGAACCGGAGCAGATCACCGGGGAGGAACTTCAGGAGATGGCGATAAAGGAAAAGTGGCCGAAGCTCGGGAAAAAACCGGAAGCTTTTTCGAGCCTTCGCCTGCGGAGGGAGATTGCCAAACTCGCCCTCTGCCTGAGGCCCTACATGCTCTCCGATCCCGGATGGAACGAATCTCTCCTGGAGTTTTCTCTCTACTACGATATCCAGGAAAAGCTGAAAGAGCTCCCGGTAGAGGAGATTCACGATGTCGTGAGGAAGATGGCATCCATGGTATTACAAGCAGATAAAGTAAAGGGTATAAAGGAAAAAGAAGAGGAATTGAGCAAGGTTAGGGCATACGTCCTTTCCCTCGCAGGTATGGAAGGGGACGTTAAAGAGCTCATCGGACCTCTCATGGAGCGGTACCCGAGGGAGGCTCCAGAGGGGTGGGAGCTTGCTGAATTCAGACATAATCTCAGGCAGATGAGCAAAAAAGATCTCCAGATGTCAGCGTTTGTTTACATAGAACTGCTGACCCTCTCGGAGATGGAGGAGCTTACCAGGCCGTTCATGGATAAATACAGCTCTTTCCATGAGATGGACAAGGAGACCCTGATCGATCTCATATGCGCTCTCGTATATGGCATCGGCGACAGACAGATTCTCGATTTTTTCGAGCGGTACACGAAGGGGAAGATGATGGTCGTGAAAGCCTATTCTCCAGAAACCTGGAAGCTGATCCCCAGAGAGAAGAAACTTCAGCATTTACGGGAAGATAACGACGAGATGGACATCGCGCTGATGGCCAGACACCTTGCGAGATTGTACATGACGGAGATGTACAGCAAGCTGTACGACTACGATTTCCAGGTAGACCTTATCAAAAACCCCGGATACATGAAGACACAGGGAGCACTGGTAAGCGGGATGGGAGAGGCCGGTGAGGGAAAGCTCCTTCGAGCGCTGAACGACGAGGTTACCGTTTCCATGATCGATGTGGTAAGCAGCAGGGAAGATATCCGGGAGAAGTATGCAGCCCTCAGAAAGCGTATAGCTTCCGCTCTGGGGTTCGAAATTTAATAGAACGCCTTTTGAATATAACTACTTAGCGAAGGAGGAGACGCATATGAAATGGGAATACAAGGACAGAATGGTGATGTTTCAGGAAACTCCCGAAGGGCTCACGAGCGATATTTCCTGGCTGAACGAAGAGGGAGATGATGGATGGGAAGTCGTCGGGACGGTTCCCCTTATTGCGCCGAACAGAGACGGCATCGCATACGGGACCGTGGGGACGCACATTTTGATGAAACGCCCCAAGAAAGCGAAGGCAGGGAAAAAATAAACTAACGTTAATTTTTTTCTTGACAATCTTCGGATGGTGGTAATAGAATAAAACACGTTTCTAGAATATCCCATCCAAAATAGTCGTGAGGGGGGGGGTTAAGGGTTTTATTTTTTGACAAGTGTCTGTTTTTATAGGCAGAAGTAGGCTGTTGAAAAATTCTTTGGGAAAGGGGGGATGCAAGGGGACAACCTCTATTTAAGTATCATTTACCCGTAAGGCTGTAGCAAGCAAGTCATTAAACAAGGAGGGGTAGAATGGCTTATCGTGAAAAAGGAAAAACTCTACCGACTATCAAGGTACTGAAATGGCCAGCGACGCCGACACCGACCGTTGACGAAGTCTACGCCGGAGTGAGCGACGAGGCGAAAGCCTACAACCTCTGGCTGGAAGCGGCGGTGCGGCAGGAGTTCAACCATGGCAAACCGGAGGCGCTGCAGGGAATCAGGGTCTTGGACTGCTCCCAGAGGATGATCATCGGCCACTGGGCTTCGTCCCATTTTTCCGAGATGGGTGCCGAGGTCATCATGGTGGAGCCGCCGACGGGAGACCCACTGCGGCAGCTCACGCCATTCGGCAGGGAAAACTACATGTTCGAGGACACGAAGGGCGAGAAGTGCGGCGCACGGTTCCTCTGCGAGGCGAGGAGCAAGCTCGCCGTCACCCTCGACCTGGAGAAGGAAGAGGGCCGTGAGATACTGAAGAAGTTCATTCCCCACACCGACGTCCTCATCGAGAACTACCCGCCGGGCCAGTTCGACGCCTGGGGCATCGGCTACCGCCAGCTCTCGGAGATCAACCCCCGCCTGGTGTACCTCTGGGTGGGACAGAGAGGGCAGTGGGGCCCGCTGAAGGATAAGCCCTGGATGCACGATCCCGTCGCCCAGAACGCCATGGGCTTCACCCACGGAACGGGCGCCCCGAAGGAGATGGGAGGCCAGCCGGTCCGCTCGGGATGGTGGATGGCCGAGCAGGTGGGCGGAACCTTCGCGTGTCTCGGCGTCATGGCGGCGCTTATCGCGAGAGATTCCTTTTACGGAAAAGGACAGTTCGTGGAAGGAACGGGTGCGGAAGGCGTCATGCGGATCATCGACTACAACTGGGGATGGTACGGCATGGACGGATCGGTCAGGCCCCGTTATGGAAACTGGGACCTCGCCATAAACATCTACGCCGTCAATCCCTGTTCCGACGGCCAGATCATGGTGGGCGGCGGCCACGACCGGCTCTGGTTCCGGATCTGGAGGACGGTGGGTAAGGAAAAACCCGAGATCGAAGACCATATCGTTGAGGATCCAAAGCTCAAGGTGGTCACCGACAGGCTCCCCCACTACATGCAGGTCAAGACCTACACCTGTCTCGTGGAGTGGATGAAGGACCACACCCGGTACGAGTGCGAGGTGGCCCTCCAGGAGGAGGAGGTCGCATCGGGCGGCGTTTCCTTCTTCGACGAGGTCTGCGAGTTTCCGCACTATAAGTACCGCGGGCACGTGGAGGAGATTCACGACAGCAACTACGGTACGGTCCTCATCGGATCATCGGTTTTCATCGGCCAGAAGACTCCCGGCCGGGTCAAGACGATCGGCAGACCCATCGGCCACGATAACGATGACGTGTATCGGAGGCTGCTCGGGTTCAACAGGGAAGACATGAAGAACTTAAAGAAATCGGGGGTGATCTGATGACATTATCAAAAGAACTCAAAGAAATGACCTTCGAAGACTTCTGCAGGAGCGTCTTCGATCCCAAGAAGAGGCACAGCAAGCCCCAGGTGCTCAAGGGGAAAGTGTCCATCTCGACTACCCAGTACATTCTCGGCCCGTCAAACGCGGCGTACCTGGCGGAGCTCGGCTCTCAGACCATCAAGGTCGAGCTGCCCAAGCGGGGCGAGCCCATGAGGCACACCACCCCCTTCAACGAGCCCTTCCTCTATCCCCTCTCCCGGTGGATGCCGGACAAGGGGACGGGGCTTGGCTTCTTCGGTGCCAACCACAACGAGTACTTCCTGGCTCTCGACTTCCATAAGCCCGAGGCCGTGGAGATCATGAGGATGTTGCAGGCCAAGGCCGACACCCAGAGCGAGAACTACCGTGCGGGTACCTTCGACCGGTGGGGCGTCGGCTACCGGCAGGCTGCGGAAGTGAATCCCCGCATCATCTACCAGTGGATGGGAGGCTTCGGCGGATGGGGCCCCGGAAGGAACAGGGCTTCCTACGACATCCTCGGACAGGCCCAGGGCGGCTGCTTCTCCGTCACCGGCCTGCAGGGCGAGAAGGGTGGCATGCCCTCGAAGCAGACCATCTGGATCATGGACTACTGGGGCGGTGCGATGGCTGCCTTCCAGATTCTCGCGAACATGTGGTGGAGGGACAACATCTCGGGCCAGGGCAACTTCATGGAATACTCACAGGTCCACGGAGCCCAGAGGCACCTCTCCGACTGCATCGCCCTCTACGGCAGGTACGGCCTCGTGTCACAGAGGTGGGGCCAGTGGGATATCCTCCTCTGCGTCCACGGCAACATCAAGTGCGGGAAGTCCTCTTACCCCAAGTCGGACAACCCCCAGGAGCTCGAGGAGGGCTACATTCTCGTTTCCGCACACGAAGATGACGACTACGCTACCCTCTGCAACATGATCGGAAAGCCTGATCTGGCGAAGAAGTTCCCCACCCACAAGGACCGTCTGCAGCCGGAGAACCAGTTCACGATCTACGCGGCGATCGAGGAGTGGGCTGCCGACAAGACGAAGGAAGAGGTCGCGGCAATTTGCGACAAGAACAACATCATCAACCAGCCCGTGTGGAACTCCAAGGAAGTCTCCGAGCACGAGCACTACAAGATGAGGGGAACCTGCGAGTTTATCGACGATCCCCACTTCGGGGACCTGCAGATCCAGTCGGCCGGGTACCTCATGTCCGATACGCCTCCGCGGACCAACTGGGCGTTCAAGCCCGTGGGAGCCGATAACGAAGCGATATTGGCGAAGTTCTGCGGCTTTGGCGGCAGCGACATCGAAAAGCTGTACGAGGAAGAGGTTATATAATCACTACTGAAACAACAATAGGGGGTACAATATGAGCTTTTTCAAAACGACGTCACTGATCGTGGAGCACGACTGCGGGGTGAGAAATTACCTCGACCCCTTCACCTTCTGGAACTTCAAAGGGAAGATCAAGTGCGCAGGGTGTGACGCTGTCTTCTCCTATGCGCTGAGAAAAGGGGTACGGCAGAGCGGCCCGGATCCGGCCGACCCGCCCCACGACATGCTGCCCGGATATGCCGAGGACCAGGAGTGGGGGGCGATCACCGATCCGACGAAGGTGAACAAACCACCCCAGGCGAGGGCGGACTTCCAGGGGAAGCCGATCCCCATCACCAAGAGCGTGCGGGGGAAGAAGGTGTCAGGATCGCCCCTAACCGAGGCTGATCTCGTGGGGTCGGTTCCGAAATTCCTCATCGAGGATTGATGAGCAGCTACTGAAAAAAACAAGGAGGTCTTATCGTGGCTAAAAAAGTTCCTGATTGTCAAAATTGCCAGAACTTCAGCCCGGCCCTGGACCCCTTCATCGCCGAGGCCTACATCGGCCAGTGCATGAAGATCGAGTATCCATTAGCGATCAATATTCCCAAGGATGGAATAGAAGGAGAGTGTGGTTACTTCGAGAAGGCATAGTGCCGGTCTGAAAGATGTTCAACGGTAAATAAGGTAAATCCACGGCCGGGTTCACCGGCCGTGGATTTTGCTGTTTTTGGCCCAAAATCAATAAAACGCTTTTTCAAAATCAAAGTGAAGGAGGTTATCGAGCCATGAAAGTTGAGTTCTACTACAGCAGTGCTGTGGACCCTGCGAAGCAGTATTTCTGCGACATCCCCAAGACCCTCGAGCTTTTGGAGCAGCTGAAGGGAAAGGAAGGGTTCATCGTGACCGTAACGGATATGAAAACCTTCGAAGGGAACATCTTCAGGACCTACAATGCCTCCTGCACCGGTCCTCCCGCTCCCAAAAGGGGCGTGTTCGGCACCAAAGGCGCCCTCGAAGAGGACTTCGGCACAACCGTTCCCGCCCTGCTCGTTTTTGAAAAGGATGATTCGAGATATCCCGACGAGGTCTTTCCCCGGATGGACAGGGAGCTGGGCAGGCTCATGCCCTGTGAGGAAGCGGCGCAGAACCTTGTCGACAGGTAGGGATTTGAAACACCATTTCACGGGAGGAGGTTCCAATGGGAAAGATACCGGAAAGCTATCTGCCGCCGAAGGAAAGCTGGCCCGAGAGGCCCTATGACCTGGCAGAGTACAGGGATGTCCCCCAGAACTTCAACGCCTGCGAAGAGCTGATCGACGCGAACGTCAAGGCGGGGAGGGGGGACAAAGTAGCAATTAAATTCATGGACCAGGAGATAACCTACGCGCAGTTTTTGTCCAACATCTGCAGGGTTGCCAATGGGCTCAAGAAACTCGGGATAGAGGAAAACGACAGGGTCTTTTTGCGTATGCCCAACATCCCGCCCCTTCTCTACTGCAACTTCGCGGCCCTGAGGATCGGTGCGGTTGCCCTGCCCACGTCGATACTGTTCGCCAGGACAGAGATCGCCCATGTGGCCAATCTCTCCGAGTCGAAGATCATCATCGTCTCCGCCATGTTTCTGGAAGAGGTGGAAAAGGCGAAGGAGGATCTCCAGACGGTGGAGCAGATCGTCGTCGTCGGCGGTGAGGAGGACGAGATCCGGGGGAAAGGGTTCATTCCTTTTTCGGACCTGATGAAGAATCCCGACACCTGCGAGGCGGTTCCCAAAGAGCGCATGGACGTGGGCCTTCTGCTCTTCACGTCGGGGACGACGGGCCTTCCCAAGGGGACCGTTCATTTCAACGAGGAATTTCTCATCATCCCCGACGGGTTCGGAAAGTACTGCTGGGAAGTGAATGAGAACGATGTCATCGGGGGTCCCGCACCCCTCGCCATGGCTGCGGGCTACTCCACCATCGGAACGATCCCCTTCCGCTTCGGGGCAGCCGTGTCGCTCATCCCGCGGTTCACTCCCGAGGATCTCTTCAAGAACATCGAGAACCACAAGATCACCATCCTCTCGGCCCTTCCCACCGCCTACCGGAAGATGCTGGTTGATATCAATCCCGCCGACTGGGATTACAGCTCTCTTCGCATCTGCACCGGCGGCGGCGAGGCGCTGACGGCGAAAACCTACGAGGACTGGAAGGAAAAGTTCGGCCTCGAAATCTTCGAGGGTCTCGGGACGACGGAGATGATGTTCGTCTTCGTCTCGAGCGCCGTGACGAAGAAGGTAAAGCCCGGATGGATAGGGACGGCGGTGCCGGGGTATGTTGTCAAAGTCGTCAACGACGAGGGCCAAGATTGCAAGCCCGGCGAGATCGGAAAGATGGTCGTCGTAGGCCCAACGGGTACCATCTACTGGAGAGACCCGGAGAGACAGGGCACCTCCGTGAAGGATGGCTGGTGCCAGGCGGGCGACGTGGTGACCATGGATGAAGATGGGTACATACAGTTCCTCTCCCGGGAGGATGACCTGATTAAATCTTCCGGGTACAGGATCGGGCCCGAGGAGATCGAGGAGGCGCTCGTGACCCATCCCTCCGTTGCGGATGCGGGCGTTATCGGTATCCCCGACGAAGTCATGGGTCAGAAAACGAAGGCCTTCGTGGCGCTCAACGAGGGAGTCGAGCCATCTGAAGAGCTGAAGAAGGAGCTCGTCGAGCACTGCAAGGGAAAGATCGCCGTTTACAAGCTGCCCAGAGAGATCCAGTTTATCGACGCCATGCCGAGGACGATGGTGGGCAAGCTCCTCCGGCGGAAGCTCAGGGATCTGGAAACGTCCTAGTAGCGTAAAAGATCAGGCAGGGGGGAGACGCTCCCCCCTTTTTTCTGATGTCCGAAAAGTGCGCTTTCATATACCATCCCGTGTATGAGGACAGGGGCCTCTCTCCTTTTCCCTCTGTCTGGCAGCGATATGCCCTCACGAAAGATCTGCTCGAAAAACTCGGTATCATTCCGGTGTCGGTGGCCGTTGTCGAGCCGCCGGTGGCGGATGAAGAGCAGCTCCTGCTCGCGCACGCGAAGGAGTATATTGAATTTGTCAAGAAAAAGAGCGTAGAGGGAACGGGATTTCTCGATTACGGCGACACACCTGCATACCCCGGGGTTTTCAATCGCGCTTCTGCCAGCGCCGGCGGTTCCGCCGAAGGGGCGCGGCTCATCGCCCGGGGGGAATACGACCATGTCTTCAATCCCGGAGGAGGGCTTCATCATGCCCGGTACAGCAGCGCGGGGGGTTTTTGCGTGTTCAACGATCTGGCCCTTGCCGTCAGGGTTCTCACCTCGGAGTTCGATATCGAGCGGGTTGCCGTTGTCGACATCGACGGGCACCACGCCGACGGGACCCAGGAGTATTTTTACCGGGAGCAGATCCTCACCGTCTCCCTGCACCGTTTCGACCCTCTTTTTTACCCGGGAAGCGGCTCCACCTTGGAACTCGGGGAGGGGCAAGGGTATGGATACAGCGTAAACGTGCCCCTTCCGGCGAGAACGCCGGGCGACCTCTTCCTGGAGGCCTTCGAGTCGATTGTCCCCCCCCTTCTCCGATGGTACGCGCCCGAAGTGGTCATTCTCCAGTGCGGGGTAGACGGCCACTACCAGGACCCCCTCGTCCGCCTGTATCTGACAACGCACACCTTTGAGGCGGTTGCCGGGTCCATGCACGACCTGGCCCACGAACTCTGCGGGGGGAAGCTCCTCCTCCTGGGAGGTGGGGGGTACAGCCCGGAGAACGTTGCGAGGTGCTGGGCGGTCATGTTTGCGGCCATAACCGGTGCCGTGGCGGAGGACAAAAAGGAGCTCCTCGCATCTATCCGCGACGTGGCAATAAAAAATCCTCAAGCCGATATCAGCGAGGCGGTCAGGGAGAGCGTGGAGAGCCTCAAGGGCAGACTCGAGCATATCCACGGCCCGATTTTTTAAAGAGAGGAGGACCGGGTGTCCAGTGCAAGGATAGAAAGGCGTGTGCGGTTCGGGGATACGGACCCCTTCGGAGTTCTCTACTTTGCCGCCCTCCTCGACTACTACAAGGACAGCGTGGACGAGTGGTTCCGGAATGTGGGAGAGGCGCCGGAAAAGATCTACCGGAACAGGGAGGAGCGCTTCGGGTTTCCCGTTGTGCACGTCGAGGCAGATTACATGAAGCCCGTCCGGTACGACGAACTCGTCGTCCTGGAGTGCGCCGTCGACTCCGTGGGAGACAAGAGCGTTACCTTTGCCGTCGTTGCGCGGGCGGGGAATGAAATCGCATCGAAGGGAAGGCTGACCTTCGCCTCCATATCGGATGACTGGAAGCCGATACCGTTGCCGGAGCGGATTGCCAACCTCGTAAAAAAGAAGAAATAAATTCAAATTCATAGTTCCGAGTCCAGAGTCCCGCGTCCCGAGAAAGAACCAGAACATCAGAAACTCAGAAGTTAAGAAGTTAAGCAATTCTCAACTTCTCTTATTTTCGGGACTCGAGACCCGGGACACGGGACTGCCTTATCGGCCTGCTCTCTCGAGGGCCTCTCTCACCTTCTTGACCATCCCCACGATCTCCTCGAGCTTTCTGTACCTGCCCTCTATCTTGAAGACATCGACGCCCGCATCTACCCAATCGCCTATATTGCCGGTGATGTCGTGGTCGGGATGTGACCCGAGAATGCCCCTGCAAACGGTGTGGCAGAGGCCGGTCTTTTTCGATGACCGAAGCGGGGCGGCGGCGGATGCATCACCCGCCAGGAGGTACCCCGCGAGCATGCACTTGCCCTGCGTGACCGGTTCGGCCCTGCAGATGGCGAAGACCTCCACCGCTATTTTCGAGACCCTTTTTATTTCTGCGATGTCGCCGGGAGAGGCAATGAGAGGCATGACCATCGAACGGGCGCCCAGCCGCTCCAGAAAGAGTGCGTCGTAGGGGTTTATCGCACAGAGGCCGACACTGACGGAGGGAGATGCCTCGGGAAAGCTCCGCGTGATGAGCTGCAGGAGGCCGTGCTCGTTCACGACAAAATTCCTGTATCCAGCCCGCAAAAGGGCCTCCAGGGACGAGGTGATCCCCTCCCAGTCTCTGGCGGGGGCGACGACGTTTATGGCCACGTGGATCTTTTCCGCGATACCGGGATTATCCCGTTCGAAATCAATAAGGTCGCGCTCATCGGGAGAGGTGCGAACCCCCTCGCGGGAAAATTTCCGGAGGCCGGTCAGGAGGCGGTCGGCACCTGCCTCGAAGAGGTCATGGCTCATCCCTATGGCTGGAAGGGGGGCGAGAATATCGGCCATCACTTTTCGGGTCTGCCCTGCTGTTTCATGCTACAATTATTATAGATAATTACTGGCGACAGAGTCAAAAACGACAAACCACTCCACGATATGGTAAGGTATGTTTTAAAAATGCCCAAACTGGCGTATAATGAATTTTTGCTTGACATCCCCCCGCGGGGTGATGTTGTATACTGTTGATTGTATACATTAAGGGTCAATTCCTAGACCATACAACGGAAAAGCTGGTTTGGCGTTTATTAAGTGGAGATTTTTTTGCGCCTGCGCAACCGTAAGTGGGAGAGATGAGTGATGCTTCTGCATTACGCCACGGTGCTCGTGTTTATCATTCTGGCAGCATTTACCGTTACGGTAATGCTCCTTCTTTCCCGGCTGATCCATCCGAGAAAAGAGAACCCCGTGAAGAGGCAGACCTACGAATGCGGGGAGGTCCCTTTCGGGCAGTCCTGGATCCAGTTCAACATCCGCTTCTACGTGGTAGCCCTCATTTTCATCATATTCGACGTAGAGGTCGCCCTCCTCTATCCCTGGGCCGTGGTCTTCAAGAAGCTGGGGATGGTGGCCTTCGTGGAGGCCTTCATATTCATCGTGATACTTCTGGTCGGTCTCGCCTATCTCTGGAGGGAGGGTGATCTTGACTGGGTCAGATTGCTCCCGGCCGATGAGGGATCCGGCCCGTCAAAAGAGAAGGAGGAAGAGAAGGTAGCGGCATGAGAGGGAATCCGAACCAGGCCCCTGAAGCGGGGGTGTTGCTCTCGACGGTGGACAGGTTCATAAACTGGTCGCGAAGGTCGTCGCTCTGGTACCTGCTCTTTGCCACAGCCTGCTGCGGCATAGAGCTCATGCAGACAGGTGCCTCGCGGTATGACCTCGATCGGTTTGGGGCCGTCTTCAGGGCGACACCGCGCCAGTCGGACCTCATGATCGTGGCCGGGACCATAACCCACAAGATGGCGGAGCGGGTGAAGCGGCTCTACGATCAGATGCCCGAGCCCAAGTACGTGATCGCCATGGGGTCCTGCGCCAACACGGGAGGGCCTTTCTACAAGGATTCCTACTGTGTCGTGAAAGGGGTCGACCTCGTGATTCCCGTAGACGTCTACGTTCCGGGATGCCCTCCGAGGCCCGAGGCCCTGCTCGACGGAATCATCAAGCTTCAGAAGATGATCGACGTGAAGAAAAACTTCGGGGAGAAAGCCTGAGTTGGAGGAAAAAGCGATCTACAGCCTTTTGGAGGAGCGGTTCGGGGAGGGCATCGTCGGCGATTTCCAGGAAGAGGGGTCCGGCCCCGCAGCCGTTTACGTCAAGTCCGATGAAATACAGGAAGTGTTGCGATTTCTGAAAGAAGACGGCCGGACAGCGTTCGACTCCCTCATGTGCCTTTCCGGAGTCGACTTTGAGGAGGAGATCCAGGTTGTGTACCACCTGCACTCCATGACCCATCGCCACACAATAGCGCTCAAGGCGAAACTGAACAGGGAGAGGCCGCTGATTCCAACCGTGGAAGGCATCTACCCCGTTGCAAACTACCACGAGAGGGAGGCCTACGATCTCCTGGGGATAATCTTCTCCGGTCACTCTGACCTCCGCAGGATCCTCCTTCCCGAGGACTGGCCGGGACACCCTCTCAGAAAAGACTATATCTACCCTGATCAGTATCACGGCATCAAGGTGTGATCATGGAGCGGCAGCTACCAAAGAGCGACGAAATACTCATAAACATGGGGCCCCAGCATCCTTCAACCCACGGGGTGCTGCGGGTCATATTGAAGACGGACGGCGAAGTCGTAACCGACGCATCTCCCGACATCGGCTACCTTCATCGGGCTCTCGAGAAGATAGCCGAGAGGGTTACCTACGCCCAGTACATGCCGTTCACCGACAGGCTCGATTACCTGGCTGCAGCCAACTGCAACTGCGCCTGGGCCTGGACGGTGGAAAAGGTCGCCGGGATCGAGGTGCCCGAACGGGCAGAGTTCATCCGGGTAATCGTGTCGGAGCTGAACAGGATAGCGAGCCACCTGATCGCCTTCGGCGCCTTTACCGCCGACATGGGCGCCTTCACGCCCTTCCTGTACGGCATACGGGAGAGGGAGCGGATAAACGACCTTTTCGAAATGATCTGCGGAAACCGCCTTACCTACAACTATGCCCGGATCGGTGGCGTGTCCCACGACCTTCCCGACGGTTTCCTGGACAAAGTGACCGAATTTCTCGACTATTTCGAGCCGAAGATCGACGAGTACAACGAGCTGATCTCCTACAACAAGATCTTCGTCCACCGGCTTGCGAACGTGGGCATCGTATCGAAGGAAGACGCGGTAGCCTACGGCCTGGTGGGCCCGAACCTGCGGGGGTCGGGCGTCGAGTGGGATATCCGGAAAGACGAGCCCTACTCGGTGTACGACCGGTTCGATTTCGACGTCATCGTCGGCACGGGGGAGAAGGGGACCCTGGGCGATGCCTTCGACCGCTACATGGTGCGAATCAGGGAGATGAAGGAAAGCGTGAAGATACTCCGCCAGGCCCTTGAGCAGCTACCCGACGGCCCGGTTCAGGCAAAGGTCCCGCGGGTCTTTAAACCCGAGGCGGGCGAGATCTACTTCAGGTCCGAGAACCCGAGAGGGGAGCTCGGTTTTTACCTCATCAGCAATGGAACGACGAGCCCCTACAGGGTGAAGATCAGGACCGGTTCGTTTACCGCCATGACCATATTCAACAAGGTAACGCGGGGGCTCATGATAGCAGATATCGTGGCCGTTATCGGGAGCCTGGATATCATTCTGCCGGAAATCGACCGGTAAGGGAGAAAGATGGAAGGCGCAATCAATTCTCTGACCCAGGCCATACCATTCCTGGGTGCCGTTCCCCTCTGGGTGATGCAGGCGGTCTTCATGATCGTCGTGGCAGGAGTTATACTCGGTTTTGCCCTCCTGTACGAGGGGGTTGCCTCCTATATAGAAAGGAAGGTGGCTGCCGATATTCAGGTCAGGATAGGGCCGAACAGAGTCGGCCCCAACGGATGGTTCCAGTTTATCGCCGACGGCGTTAAGCTTCTGCTCAAAGAGGATCTCATCCCGGCGAAAGCGGATAAGTTTCTCTTCGTTCTCGCTCCCTTCTGCTGCTTCGTCGGCTCCTTCGCCGCCTTCGTCGTCGTCCCCTTCGGGATCGGCCTCATCGCGGCGGACCTGAACATCGGCGTCTATTATGTCATAGCCGTCACGTCGCTGGTCGTTATCGGTATCCTCATGGCCGGGTGGGCATCGAACAACAAGTGGGCCCTTCTCGGCGGAATGAGGGCAGCAGCGCAGATCGTGAGCTACGAAGTCCCGGTGGGCCTGGCGCTCATGCCGCCCATCCTCCTGACGGGCAGCCTGTCTCTGCAGACGATCATAACGAATCAGGGGGGGTTCCTCGGCATCTTCGGCTGGAACATCTTCCACAACCCCTTCATGATATTTTCATTCGTGTGCTACTTCATCGCAGCCCTCGCAGAGTCGAACAGGACACCATTCGATTTGCCCGAAGCGGAATCTGAGCTCGTGGCGGGTTACTTCGTCGAGTACTCGGGCATCCGTTTTGCTTTTTTCTTTCTGGCAGAGTATGGGGACATGTTCGTCGTCAGCGCCCTCGCTGCGGCACTCTACCTGGGGGGTTGGCAGGTTCCCTTCGTAAACGTGGCCGGGCTCCCACCGCTTCTCGGGAAGCTGCTCTCACTGGGCGTTTTCCTCGGGAAAGTGTTCTCGCTGATCCTTCTCATGATGTGGGTGCGCTGGACGCTTCCCCGGTTGCGCGTCGACCAGTTGATGAGAATGTGCTGGAAATACCTGGTTCCCCTGACCTTCGTGAACCTGCTCGGCGTGGCGCTGTGGGCGCTCATGTTTGACGGAAAGGGAATACCCGCATTAATAGCCTCGATGATTGGGGGTTGACGTTTGATGGGCTTCAGGAAGTACGTGAAAAATATCTGGGAGGCCGTGTACACCATAGCCCTGGGAATGAAGATTACGGCCCGTTACGGGGTGGACCCGAGAGAGGAGATAACGGAGCAGTACCCCGAGGATGTCTGGGAGCCCTTCGAACGGTTCAGAGGATTTCTGCACAACGACGTGCCGCGGTGCATATCCTGCTCCATGTGCGCCAGGGTCTGCCCCGTTGACTGTATCGAGCTCGAATCGTTCATGGGCCCCGATAAAAAAAGGGTCCTCACCCGGTTCGACATCGACATAGGCCGCTGCATGTACTGCGGTCTCTGCGTCGAGGTCTGCCCGACGAAGTGCCTGACGCACACGGCAGGCTACGAGGGAAGGTCCTCCGTTTCCCGGGGGGAGCTCATACTCAATTTCGTCACCGAGCCTCCCGAGATGCCTCCCCCGAAGGAGGAAGAGAAGAAGGAAGAGGAAGTGAAGGTTGCCGGGGAGGGACCGGCAGATGAGGATAAGGCGAAGGAGGCGGACACGCAAGGGGAGATGGTAGGCGCTTCCGCGGGAAGCGCGCCGATCAGTCCCAAGAGCGACCCGCCTGACAAGGATGGAGAGGGCGAGTAGATGAAGGGTCCGGCGGATATCATATTTTACGCAATTGCTTTCGTTACGGTCGTTTCGGCCGTTCTGGTTGCCCTCCTGCCGAACATCATCCACGCTGCGATTGCCCTTCTCTTTACCTTTGCGGGGGTGGCGGGCCTCTACGTCTTCATGAGCGCGGATTTCCTGGCGGCCACGCAGCTGCTCATATACGTGGGGGGGATTTTGGTGCTCATCCTGTTCGCCGTGTTTCTCTCGAGCAGGATTTCGAGCGTGAAGATGAGTAACCCCGCGCGGTTCATGATCCCGGCGGGGGTTGCTTTCCTGGGGATCCTGGGCGGGCTGATCTACGCCCTCCACAACACGCAGTGGGCGGGCAGCGGCGAGGTCGTCTACGATCCGACCACGGCAAAGCTCGGGGAGCTGCTCATGACGAAATACCTTTTGCCCTTCGAAGTGGCATCGGTGCTGCTTCTGGCGGCCCTGGTGGGAGCTGCGCTGCTCTCGAGGCCGGGGGATTGAGAGGGGTGGTTTGATGGTCGAAAAAGTTCTCATTGTTTCAGCCGTCCTCTTCTGCAGCGGGCTCTTTACCATCATTACGAGGAAAAACGCCGTGGCGATACTGATGGGCGTCGAGCTCATCCTGAATTCGGCGAACATCAACTTCATCGCATTTTCCAAATCAGCTTCAAATATACTGGGGGGCCAGATATTTGCGATCTTCGTGATCGTCCTGGCCGCCGCCGAGGCGGCCGTGGCTCTCGCCATTTTCATCAGGTTCTATTCCATTGCCGGGACGGCGGATGTGGATTTCGCCGATAGACTGAAAGGCTAAAGAGGGGTGACGAAGTGTTCGAATATGCGTTCCTGATCCCGCTGCTTCCACTGATCGCCGCCTTCGTCCAGATTTTCGTGGGAAAGAGGCTCCCCCGGAAGGGCGACTGGGTTTCCATCTCTGCGATTCTTGCTTCATCGGTGGTATCCTTCGGGATCTTCGCGCAGGCGCTCAGGATTTTCGACCCGGAGCTCCTCTACCGGGCGAGCTATCCCTGGCTCGATATCGGCGGGCGCTTCACCATCGAAATGGGCATCCTCATTGACAATATGACGGCGGTGATGCTCGTGGTGGTCTCCGTCGTATCGGCGCTGGTGCACATCTACTCGGTGGGGTACATGCACGGGGACCCCCGGTACAGCAGGTTTTACGCGTACCTTTCCATATTCTCCTTCTCCATGTACGGCCTGGTCCTTTCGGACAACCTCTTTGCCATATACATATTCTGGGAGCTCGTCGGCGTCTCTTCCTACCTCCTCATCGGGTTCTGGTTCGAGAAGAAGTCGGCCGCCGATGCCTGCAAAAAGGCGTTTTTGACCACCCGGGTCGGCGACGTGGGGATGTTCATCGGGATCTTGATCTTCTTCCTCACCACGGGGGTGTTCAATTACTTCGACGTCTTCAAGGCCGTTGCCGACGGGCAGATTTCCGGAACGCTCCTCACCGTGGCGGGTATCGGGATATTTTTCGGGGCAATAGGGAAATCGGCCCAGTTCCCCCTCCACGTGTGGCTTCCCGATGCCATGGAGGGCCCGACGCCCGTTTCGGCATTGATCCACGCGGCCACCATGGTCGCGGCCGGGGTCTACCTCGTTGCCCGTGTCTACCCGATATTCACCCCCGATGCCTTTCTCTTCATAGCCTACATCGGGTGCATCACCCTCTTTATCGCCGCCACGATAGCCATCGTTCAAAACGACATAAAACGCGTGCTCGCATACTCCACGATCAGCCAGCTCGGGTACATGATGCTCGGGCTCGGCGTGGGCGGCTTCACGGCGGGTATGGCACACCTGACCACCCACGCTGCGTTCAAGGCATGCCTCTTTCTCGGGTCGGGAAGCGTCATCCACGCTGTCCACACCCAGGACATACAGGAGATGGGCGGGCTCTGGAAGAAGATGCCCGTGACCTTTGCCACCTTCCTCATCGCCACGCTCGCCATATCGGGCGTGCCGCTCTTTTCTGGCTTTTACAGCAAGGACATGATTCTTGCCAAGGCGCTCGAGTTCGGCATGGTAAATTCCCGGCACATGGTCCTCTTTGTTTTCGCCGCCCTCACCGCCGGGATGACGGCCTTTTACATGTTCAGGATTGTGATCCTCACCTTCTTCGGCAAGACGCGGGACGAGGAAAAGTACCACCACGCCCATGAATCCCCGTTGAACATGACGGTGCCCCTGGTCATTCTCGCCGTGCTCTCCTTCAAGGTCTTCTTCACCTACAACGGCTGGTTCGACAAGCTCATGCACGGCCCCGTGTTTCCCAGGGAGCTCAAGGCACAGATGCTCACCCTGTCGGAGGTCCCCGCCCCCGCGCCGCATGGCGAGGCGGTGGTGATAGGAGAGGGGGAACACGCTGCCGTTGCGCCGGCCGCCGAGGAAGTGCACACGGCGCCAGCCCCGGGGCACGGTGAGGCGGAAGTGGCTGCCGGCCACGAAGCGGGCGCCGGCCACGATCGGGAGCACATAGCCCACACCGCACATTCCCTTGCGGGAAAGATCTCCCTGATCGTCGTGGCCATCGGCATCTCCCTGGCACTTGTCTTCTACCTGTTCGGCATGGTCAACGTTCAGAAGGTGGCTGCGGCGGTGAAGCCCGTGTATCTGTTTCTCTTCAATAAATGGTATTTCGATGAGCTCTACCACCATCTCCTGGTGAGGGTCATACTCGCGGTCAGCAGGTTCCTCGGCTGGTTCGACCTCTACATCGTCGACGGGCTGGTAAACCTGGCCGGCCAGCTCGGTGTCTGGGTATCGGCCCTGACGGGGAAGTTCGACGACTTCGTCGTCGATGGGACGGTAAACGGCCTGGCGAACTCGACGATCGGCAGTGGCGGTTTCCTGCGGCGGTTCCAGACGGGAAAACTGCACCATTACATATTTGCCCTTGCAGGAGGGCTGCTGGTAATTATCATCGTAAAAGTATTTTAAAGGGGGTCCCGTAGCACATGGAAAACCACATCCTATCTCTGATGATTTTTCTGCCCCTCCTGGGCGCGTTCTTCATTCTCTTCGTCCCCAGGGGGAAGGACAACGTGGTAAAGATCATCGCTGCCCTGTTCTCCTTCATTCCGGTCCTTCTGTCGGTGAAGCTCTTTTTCGCGTTCAACAGGACACTGCCCGGCGTCACGGACTACGGGACGTTCCAGTTCATAGAGCACTACCCCTGGATCAGGGCGTTCAATATCGAGTACTTTATCGGCGTGGACGGGATCAGCGTCCCCATGGTTCTGCTCACGGCCCTGCTCTCCTTCCTCGCCGTGGTAGGGTCGTGGAACATCGAGAAGCAGATCAAGGGATACATGGCCCTCTTTCTTCTGCTCGAGACGGGGATGATGGGTGTTTTCTGCGCCCTGGACTTTTTCCTCTTCTACGTTTTCTGGGAAGTCATGCTCCTGCCGATGTACTTCCTGATCGGCATCTGGGGCGGGCCGCGACGGGAGTACGCGGCCATCAAGTTCTTCCTCTACACCCTCCTGGGGTCGGTTCTCATGCTCCTGGTCATGCTCGCCCTCTATTTCAACACGATGAACCCGGAGACGGGCGCCCACACCTTCAACATGCTCCACTACATGAACCAGGCTACCCACAACGCCTGGCTGAAAGGCTTCGACATACGGATCATGCTCTATATCGCGCTCTTTATTGGCTTCGCCATCAAAGTCCCCATCTTTCCGTTCCACACGTGGCTTCCCGACGCACACGTTGAGGCCCCCACGGCCATTTCTGTCATCCTGGCGGGCGTGCTCCTGAAGATGGGGACCTACGGGCTCCTGCGGATCTCCTATCCCATGTTCCCCGATGTGACGCGGTGGTTTGCCATTCCCCTTGCCGTTCTGGGGGTTATCAACATCATCTACGGGGCGCTGTGCGCCATGGCCCAGAGCGACCTGAAGAAGCTCGTCGCCTACTCCTCTGTCAGCCACATGGGGTTCGTCCTCCTGGGGATGGCGGCCATGACCCCGGCGGCGATAAACGGGGCGGTGCTCCAGATGTTCAATCACGGAACGATCACGGCCATGCTCTTTTTCCTCGTGGGAGTCGTCTACGACAGGGCCCATCACCGGGAGATAGACGGGTTCGGGGGGCTCGGTGCCGTCGTTCCCGTGTACACGGGATTTGTGAGCCTGGCATTTTTCGCATCCCTGGGATTGCCCGGCCTCTCGGGGTTCATCTCTGAGGCCCTCGTGTTCATCGGCTCGTTTCCCATTTTCCAGACGATGGTCATCATCGCGGCTTTGGGCATCGTCATTACCGCGGCTTACCACCTCTGGGCGCTGCAGAGAGTTTTCCTGGGGCCCCTCAACCCCAAGTATGTGGATCTTCCCGAGATCAACGGGCGGGAGATATTCTGCCTCGCCCCGCTCGGGATCATCGTGCTCTTTCTCGGTGTATTTCCCATGCCCGTGCTCAGGATGATCGACACGAGCCTTCTGTATCTGATAGATTTTGTTAAGAACACTCTTGTGTGACCTGGTGGAGGGAAAGGGTGATCCTGGACAACATACAGAGCGTCACGTTCTTCATACCGGAGCTGATTCTCACCGGTACCATCCTCGTGGTGATCCTCTTCCACGTGGTGAGCGCGAACAGAACGTCCCAGTTCCCCGCTTTTTTGACCCTTGCCGCCGTGTCTGCCTCCATGATCATCGCCGGCGGGCTCGGGGCGGGTGGGACGAAAGACCTCTTTTTCGGCATGGTGAGGATAGACGAGTTTTCCACCTTCTTCAAGGTCATCCTCTCGCTGGCCACCCTCTTTGCCACCTTCATGTCCATCGCGTCGCTCGAGGTTGCGGGCAAGAGACAGACCGAGTACTATGTGTTTCTGCTGAGCATAACCCTCGGCATGTACCTTCTTGCATCCTCGGTGGACATCGTGATGATTCTTCTGGCCCTCGAGCTCGTTTCCATCCCCTCCTATCTGCTTGCGGGATACCTGAAGAGGACGGAACGATCCGTCGAGGGCGCGGTGAAATACGTGGTTTACGGGGCCACGGCATCGGGGGTCATGATATACGGGTTTTCCCTTCTCTACGGCCTCTCCGGGTCGACGAACATCACCGATATCGGCAGGGCGGTCTTTGCGGCCAACAACCCGATCATCCTCTACCTGGCCGTAGCCATGATCGCCGTCGGTTTCGGATTCAAGATAGCCGCCGTTCCCTTCCACATGTGGAGCCCGGACGTGTATGAGGGCGCCCCCACCCCGGTGACGGCTTTTTTGAGCGTGGGGCCCAAGGCCGCCGGCTTTGCCATCCTCATCAGGTTCTTTTACGAAGTGTTCGCCAGCAGGACCGGTGCCTCCACCTGGAGCGCCGTGGGCGGCGTCGACTGGATGTCGATTTTTGCCATCCTCTCCGCGATTACGATGACCGTGGGTAACCTGGTAGCCATCGTCCAGAAGAACGTGAAAAGGCTCCTTGCCTACTCGAGCATAGCCCACGCCGGATACATGCTCATGGGATTTGTCCTTTTGAACATCGAGGGGCTCAGGGCGGTCCTCTTTTACCTCGTCGTGTACCTCTTCATGAACACGGGTGCCTTCCTGGTGGTCATCCTCGTTGCAAACGCCGTCGGGAGCGAGGACATATCCGACTATTCGGGGATGGGGGTGCGCATGCCCTTGATGTCGGTGTGCATGGGCATATTCCTCTTCGCCCTGACGGGAATCCCTCCCTTTTCCGGCTTTATCGGGAAGGTCTACCTCTTTGCGGGGGTGATCAACAAGGGAATTTACTGGCTCGCCGTGGTGGCGGCGATAAACAGCGTCTTTTCGCTCTACTACTACGCGAGGATTCTGAAGGTGATGTTCCTCGAGTCCCCGAAATCCTCGGAGCCGGTAATGGTACCGGCCGTATCGAGAGCCCTTCTCGCCGTGCTCGCCTTTCCCACGCTTCTCCTGGGCGTCTACTGGGAGCCCGTAATCAACATCGCCGAGGCGTCTGCGCGGTTTATCGCGGGGGGATGAGGAAAACGATGCAGATAGTGGCTGATGGAGGCACATGATGGAACAATACTTACCGATACTTATCCTCCTGGTGGTTTCGGTGGCCCTGTCTCTTGGCCTCGTGATCCTCTCGGTCATCCTGGGGCCGAAACGCTACGAGAAGGGGAAGTTTAGCACCTTCGAGTGCGGCATGCCCCTTTTCTCCGATGCCAAGAGGAGAATTTCGGTGAAGTTTTATCTCATCGCCATCCTCTTTCTCATCTTCGACCTCGAGACGGCTTTTCTCTATCCCTGGGCAGTTCTCTTCAAGAAGCTGGGGCTTTTCGGATTTATCGAGATGCTCATATTCATCCTCATCCTCGTGGTGGGGCTCGTTTACGCATGGAAGGCAGGAGCGCTGGAATGGCAGTAGAAGAAGCACTGGGACAGCTGGGGGAACGGGGGTTTCTCACCGGCTTCGAAAAGATCCTCTCGTGGGCGAGGAAGTATTCCCTCTGGCCTCTGCCCTTCGGTACGGCGTGCTGCGCCATCGAGTTCATGGCTGCAGTGGGCACCCACTACGACATCTCCCGGTATGGCTGGGAAGTGGTGAGATTTTCACCCCGCCAGGCAGACCTCATGATCGTTGCCGGCACGGTCAACTACAAGATCGCGCCTGCCCTGATGACGGTGTACGAGCAGATGCTCGAGCCAAAGTGGGTCATCGCCATGGGCGCCTGCGCGACCTGCGGGGGATTCTACAACAATTACAGCGTCGTCCAGGGTGTGGACAGGATCATCCCCGTTGACGCATACGTTCCCGGCTGCCCCCCGAAACCGGAGGCCCTGATCGACGGCATCTTCCTCATCAAGGATATGATCGAGAAGGGAACGAAGAGGGCGAGGGACGCCTGGGAAAAGGGGGGAAGGCGATGACGGGCAAATCCCGGGTTATCGAGAGGCTCACGGAGCAATTTGGCGCCTCTGTCTATGAGACGCACAGCTACCGTGGCGATGACACGGCCCTCGTGCTGCGGGAGAGCGTGATAGATGTCCTGGCCTTTCTCAAGCAGGACCCCGACATGGACTTCGCGTTTCTCATGGACCTGACGGCCGTGGACTACCTGGGCAGGGAGCCCCGGTTCGAGGTGGTCTACCACCTCTATTCCTTCTCGAAGAACTCAAGGGTCAGGGTAAAGACGGGGGTGCCGGAGGCGGACCCGGTGGTTGCCACGGCGAGCACCGTCTGGAAGGGGGCGAACTGGTTCGAGCGGGAGATCTTCGATATGTACGGGATCAGGTTCGAGGGGCACCCCGACCTGAGAAGGATCCTTTTGTACGAGGAGTTTGAGGGGCATCCCCTGAGGAAGGACTATCCCATAGACCTCAGGCAACCGACGGTTTCCACCCGGGAATTTCCTGACCCGGAGAAGCAGGTGAGGATAACCATAGATGAGTGGAGAGATCGAAAATAAGGGAGCGCCGGCAGGAGGGGAGGAGCTCGCCACCGACAGGGTGATGCTCAACATGGGCCCGATTCACCCGGCCACCCACGGGACGCTGCGGATCATCGTCGAGCTGGACGGGGAGACGATCGTTTCGTGCGACAACCAGATGGGGTATCTCCACCGGTGCTTCGAGAAGCAGTGCGAAAACGCCACCTGGACCCAGGTGCTTCCCTACACGGACCGGCTGAACTACGTGTCCCCCCTCATGAACAACGTGGGGTACGTCCTGGCGGTGGAAAAGCTGCTCGATATCGACGTGCCCGAACGGGCAAAGTACATACGGATAATCATCAGCGAGCTTTCCCGGATCATAGACCACCTGGTCTGCGTGGGCACGAATCTCGTGGACCTGGGGGCCCTCACCAACTTCTGGTACTTCTGGAAACCCCGGGAGGAGGTCTACGACCTCATCGAGGAGCTGACGGGGACGCGGATGACGACGGCGTACACCCGCATCGGCGGCCTGAAGGACGACCTCCCCGAGGGCTGGGTGGAGAAGGCGCAGAAGGTGGTCAAGGAGTCGATCCCCGCTGCGCTGCGGGATGTGGATGCCCTCATCACGAAGAACCGGATATTTCTCGAGCGCACCGTGGGGGTTGGGGCGCTGACGGAAGAAGAGGCGATGGAGTACGGGTTCACCGGCCCCTGCCTCCGGGCCTGCGGCGTGCCCTACGACCTGCGCAAGGACCAGCCCTACCTGGGGTACGAGACCTTTGACTTCGACATTCCCGTGGGAGAGAACGGGGACACCTACGACCGCTATCGCGTCCGCATGGAGGAGATGTGGCAGTCCCTGAGGATACTAACACAGGCTTTCGAGCGGCTCCCCGGGGGGCCCGTGAACGTGAACGACCCGAGGGTAACCCTGCCGCCCAAGGATGCGGTCTATGGGAACATCGAGGCACTCATGAACCACTTCAAGATAGTCATGGAGGGGATCCAGGTGCCTCCCGGCGAGGTCTACCACGCAACGGAGGCGGCAAACGGCGAACTGGGGTTCTACATCGTGAGCAGGGGAGGGGGCAAACCATACAAGATAAAGGTGCGGCCTCCCTGTTTTGCGATATACAGCGCCTTTCCAGAGTTGGTCAGGGGTCACATGATTGCCGATGCGATAGCCATCCTCGGCAGCATAAACATCATTGCCGGCGAACTCGACCGGTGACGGAGGGGGTTCATGGCAGTTGAGTTTTCACAGAGCGCACATGAGGAATACGAAAGGATACTCTCGCGCTACCCGGAGCGGGAGGCGGCAATCCTGCCGACCCTTCACCTTGCCCAGCGGGAGTTCGGATACCTCTCCGGCGATGTGGTGGAATACGTTTCCGGGCTGCTCGGGTTCAGCGAGGCAAGGATTTTCGGTGTGGCCACGTTCTATACGATGTATAACAAGAAGCCCGTGGGCCGGTACCACATTCAGGTGTGCAAGAACCTCTCCTGTTCGCTCCTGGGCGCCAGGCACATCATCGGCCACATCACCACGAAGCTGGGGATAGAGGCGGGCGAAACGACCGCGGACAACAAGTTCACCCTCTCGCTGGTGGAATGCCTGGGGTCCTGCGGCACTGCCCCCATGATGCAGATAAACGACGATTATTACGAGGGGCTGGCGCCCGATAAGATCGACGGGATCCTCGACGGACTAAAGTAGGATACGGGACCTTTCATGGAACTGGTACTGACGAAATACTTTCACATCGACGAATACCGTCACATAGACACCTTCCGGGAGTACGGCGGGTACGAGGCCCTGACAAAGGCGCTCAAGATGACACCCGACGAGGTGATCGAAGAGGTGAAGAAGGCGAACCTCCGGGGGAGAGGCGGAGCGGGATTCCCGGCGGGGGTGAAATGGGGATTCGTGCCGAAGGAGTCGGCGAAGAAGAAATACCTCGTCGTCAATGCCGACGAGGGGGAGCCCGGGACCTTCAAGGACCGGCTGATCATGGAGCGGGGCCCCCACCTCCTGCTCGAGGGGATCGTCATCGCCGCATACGCCATCGGGGCCAACGTATGCTTCATCTACATTCGCGGCGAGTTCGTAAATCAGGCCCGGATCCTGGAGGAGGCGATCTCCGAGGCGTACGAGGGGGGGTATCTGGGCAAAAAAGTACTCGGCTCGGCGTTTGACATCGACGTCTACGTCCACCGGGGAGCGGGCGCCTACATCTGCGGCGAGGAGACGGCGCTCATAGAGTCCCTGGAGGGAAAGAAGGGGCAGCCCCGGCTCAAGCCGCCCTTCCCCGCCCAGGTGGGGGTTTTCGCGGGCCCCACCATAGTCAACAACGTGGAGACCATTGCCGACATCCCCTACATCATCGCACACGGCGGCGAGAAGTTCGCCTCCCTCGGCGTCGAGAAAGATGGGGGGACGAGGCTGTTCGGCCTGTCGGGATACGTGAAGAAACCCGGGATCTACGAGCTTCCCGTGGGCACGAACCTGAAGGAGATCATATACGANNTCCTCCACGCCGGTGCTCAGGCCCGAGGAGATCGACGTTCCCTTCAGCTTCGATTCGCTGGCCGGTATCGGGACCATGGCAGGCTCCGCCGCCATCATCGTCATACCGGCGGGGGTCTGCATGGTAAAGGCTCTTCTTATCCTGGCCGACTTCTATTCCCACGAGTCCTGCGGCCAGTGCACGCCCTGCCGCGAGGGGACGGAATGGCTGAGAAAGATCCTGCGCCGCATCGAAAACGGCCAGGGCCGCGAGGGAGACCTCGACCTGATCCTGGAGCTCTGCGACAACATGATGGGAAAGACGATCTGTCCCCTGGCAGACGCCGCGGGGATGCCGGCAATCTCCTTCATCGGCAAGTTCCGGGAGGAGTTCGAACATCACATACGGGAGAAGAGGTGTCTCGACAGTGAGATCGAGATATAGAAAACATACGCTCGGTGTGGGTGAGGGATGCTGAAGGTAACGATCAACGAAAAGACCTGTGAGGTTAAGACGGGCACGACGGTTCTTCAGGCTGCACAGAAAGCGGGAATCGAGATTCCCCACTTCTGCTACCACCCCCGCCTGTCGATCGCCGGAAACTGCAGGGTGTGCCTGGTGGAGCTGGAAAACACGCCCAAGCTCCAGACGGCCTGCTCCACGCTCTGCGCCGACGGGATGGTCGTGCGCACCGACACGGAGAGGGTGAAAAAGGCCGTCACCGGGGTGCTCGAGTTTCTCCTCATCAACCATCCTGTCGATTGCCCTGTCTGCGACCAGGCGGGAGAGTGCGGCCTGCAGGATTACTACATGAAGTTCGGTCTTCACGGGAGCCGATTCGCCCTCGAGGACAAGGAGCGGAAGTTCAAGGCAAAGGATATCGGGGGACTCATCATCCTCGATTCCGAGCGGTGCGTGCTCTGCACGCGGTGCATGCGCTTTCTGAGGGAAGTGGTGGGCACCGATGAGCTGAATATCTTTCACCGCGGGTCCCACTCGTCGATAGACATCTATCCGGGAAGGCCACTTGAAAACCGGTACACGTGCAACCTCGCCGAGGTGTGTCCCGTTGGCGCCCTGACAGACAGGGATTTCCGGTTCCAGTGCAGGGTATGGTTCCTT
>JABAOE010000077.1_pt2 | contig 108200 bp, 96 predicted proteins | sample 7062141 | NCBI WGS metagenome assembly JABAOE01 (sample SAMN14538627, study PRJNA623070) | marine sediment metagenome | biome: marine biome [ENVO:00000428]; feature: marine pelagic biome [ENVO:01000023]; material: deep marine sediment [ENVO:00002113] | place: India: Gulf of Khambhat ... | reverse complement strand
TGCCGGCGTGCTGCTCGCTCGTAACGGCACTTACCGTTACCCCGCCATGGCGCGCAAGAATCCCAATCAGCTCGATTCCCGTATATCCCGTCCCCCCAAAGACACCTACCGTGACCATCTATTCCTCCCCGGGGCAGAAACAAAAAAAGGGGAAGGATTCCCCTTCCCCTTTGAAAGGCTTCGTGTGGTGAATACCATATTACCTCTTGGAGAATTGGAATCGTTTCCTGGCCCCGGGCCTTCCATATTTCTTTCTCTCCTTGACACGCGAATCTCTCGTGAGAAAACCCTCCTTCTTCAGCAGGCCCCGCAGATCCGGCTGCCAGGCCAGAAGCGCCTTTGCGATGCCGAAATTAACCGCCTCCGCCTGTGCGCTCTTGCCGCCACCTTTGAGATTCACTTTGATGTCGAACTTCCCCTCGTTTCCCGTGGTTTCGAGCGAAGAAAGCACTACTTTCTGCAGGGGAAGCACGGGGAAGTAACTCTCAAACTCCCTTTTGTTCACGGTAATAAGGCCGGTGCCCGGTTTCATGAAGACCCGCGCAACAGCCGTTTTCCTTTTTCCCGTGCCGTAGAAGTATTTGAACTCGGCCATCATTTTTCAACTCCCGTCAGGTTTCCAGCAACTCCGGCTTCTGGGCCTCATGAGGATGTTTCGGCCCCCTGTAAACCTTGAGTTTGTTGTACTGCTTCCTCCCGAGGCTGTTCTTCGGAAGCATTCCCCACACGGCGTACTCGATCATTCTCTCGGGAAACCGCTTCAAAAGGCTTCTCGCGTTTATGGATTTGATGCCTCCCGGAAATCCGCTGTGCCGGTAATATACCTTGTCATCGATCTTCTTTCCTGTCAGCCTGACCTTCTCGGCGTTGATCACGATTACAAAGTCCCCCGTGTCGGTATGGGCCGTGAACTGAGGCTTGTGCTTACCCCGGAGTATCACCGCGATCCGCGAGGCCAAGCGCCCAAGAACTTTGTCCTCGGCGTCGATCAGGTACCATTTTCGCTCGACCTCGCCGGATTTGGCGTAGTAGGTTTTCGTCATCCCTTTACCCCTCGTCTCGAAAAACCAGTCAAATAAACAAATATAAAAATTTAGTATACAACGCTTCCGAAGTCAAGAATAAATGGAAGTTCGCCGCGGAAAGAGAGTCCCGGATAATCCACGCCCAGCAGGTAGAGGCCGCACCCGGGAGCGCATCTTCCGGCCTGCTTTCTATCCTTCGACCGGATGACCTCCCTTAAACTCTCCTTCTTTCCCTTCCCCCGATAGAAGTCCACCATGGTCCCCACCATGTTTCTCACCATGTTCTTCAGGAACCCGTTTCCCGCAAAGGTTATGACGACGAATTCCCTGGTGCGCGCCACGCCGGCCTTTTCGATCCTCCTGACGGTGCGTGTTACCTGGGACCCGCTTCCCATGAATGCCCGAAAGTCGTGCTCGCCCTCGAGTTGCGCACCGATGCGGGCCAGCCGCGCCACATCGATCGGGGGGGCGGGCAGGTGCCACGCGTACCCGTCATAGAAGGGAGGCAGAACCGGGCCGTTGTGTATGACGTAGCCGTAGATTTTCCTGGCAGCACCCTTGCGTGCGTTAAACTCAGGGGATACCTCCCGTGATTCCCGAACCCGTATGCTCGTCGGCAGGCGTGAGTTCAGGGCGCGGAGAAACGCGTCGGGGCCCAGGCTGCTCGAGGTGGCAAAATTCACCACCTGGGACACGGCATGGACACCGGCATCCGTGCGCCCTGATGAAACCACCCGCACTTCTTCACCGGTCAGTTCGCGCAGGCGCTCCTGAAGGACACCCTGGATCGACACCCTTCTTTTCTGCAGCTGAAATCCGCTGAACCCCTTTCCGTCATAGGACAAAAGGAGAAGAATGTTTCTCATCTGACCCCTTACGCTACATGAACTTCGCCGCGAGGGTTTCCGCTATCTGCACAGCGTTCAGCGCGGCACCCTTCCGGAGCTGATCGCCGACGACCCAGTAGTTCAGACCGTTTTCGATCGACTCATCCTCACGTATACGACCCACGTAGCAGTCATCCCTCCCGGTGGTAAATATGGGGGTCGGGTAGACATCGTTTCCCGGGTCGTCCATGACCGCGCATCCGGGGAAGTTACCGATGAGCTCCTTCGCTTTTTCCCGGGTAATCTTTTTCTCCGTCTCCACATTGGCAGATATCGCATGGGCGCGAAACACGGGGACCCTCACCGTCGTGCAGGTTATCGCTATTTTTTCATTCCCCATAATTTTTCGCGTCTCTTTCACCATTTTCATCTCTTCCCTCGTGTAGTAGTTGTCCTGCACCTCATCTATTCTGGGAATGAGATTGAAGGATATCTGCTTTGGAAACACCTCCGTGACCAGGTCTCTGCCGTGGACGTAATCGTTGACCTGGTTCTTGAGCTCTTCCATCGCTTTCGCCCCCGCGCCCGACACGGCCTGGTAGGAAGAAGCGACGACTCTCTTGACCCTCCCGTAATCATGAAGGGGCTTCAGGGGCATCACCCCGATGATGGTCGTGCAATTCGGGTTTGCTATGATTCCCCGGTGGTTTCCGATGGTATCGCCGTTGATTTCAGGCACCACGAGGGGAACGTGGTCCTCCATGCGGAAGGCAGAGCTGTTGTCGACCACCACGGCGCCAGCTGTTACGGCATGCGGCGCGAATTCCCTGCTCCTCGACGCACCCGCCGAGAAGAGGGCGATATCCACGCCGGCGAAGGCGTGTTCGTCGAGCTCCTCAACGGGTATGTCCTCACCCCTGAAGCGAAGGCGCTTGCCCACCGACCTTGCCGAGGCGAGAAGCCTGATGTTCTTTACCGGGAAACCCCTCTCTTCCAGTATCTCCAGCATGACGAGACCCACAGCTCCCGTTGCTCCTGCAACGGCCACGTTGAAGCTTTTTCCGCTCATTTTCGGCACCTCTCTTGGTTATGTTCCCCATGAAAAAATCAGCGATGGACCGACTCCAGTTCATCGATGACCCTGTCACCCATGTCGCTGCACGAAAGAACCGTGCAACCGGCGCTCCTTATATCGGCGGTCCTGAATCCATGCTCCAGCACGGCGACGACGGCATCCTCAATTTTCCCTGCAGCGTCGTCCATGTGAAAGGAATACCTGAACATCATCGCGCAGGACAGAATGGTGGCCAGGGGATTGGCGATGTTTTGTCCCGCAATGTCGGGAGCCGAACCGTGGACCGGCTCATAGAGCCCCGTATCTCCCCCTATGGAAGCGGAGGGAAGCATTCCGATGGAACCCGTCAGCATGGCAGCCTCATCGCTGAGGATATCGCCGAACATGTTGGTGGTGACGATCACATCGAACTGCCGGGGATACCGGACCAGCTGCATGGCGCAGTTATCCACGAGGAGGTGGTTGAGCTCGACATCGGGATACTCGGCGCCGAGACCGGTCATGACCTTTCGCCAGAGTTCGGTGCTCTCGAGCACGTTCGATTTATCCACCGAGGTGAGCCTCCCCGATCTCTTTCGCGCGATTTCGAAGGCAACCCTGCCGACCCTCTCTATCTCGGTTCTCGTATACACCAGGGTATTTACGCCGACCTCCTCCCCGTTCTCGGTCTTTGTCACGCCGCGGGGCTCGCCAAAGTAGATTCCCCCCGTCAATTCCCGGACGACCATGATGTCCACATCCCTGATGATCTCCTCCTTGATCGTCGACGCATCGATCAGGGGCATGAATATCTTCGCCGGCCGTAAATTTGCGAAGAGGTTGAGCTCTTTTCTGAGGGCCAAAAGCGCCCTCTCGGGCCGTATCTCAAAATCGAGCTCATCCCACTTCGGCCCTCCCACGGCGCCCAAAAGGACCGCATCGGAGTCCCGTGCTATTTTCAGGGCAGCCTGGGTCATGGGGACTCCATGCACGTCGATGGATGCTCCCCCGAGAAGCTCCTCCTCGAATTCGAAGGACATTCCCTCCGTCTCCCCCACTTTCACCAGCACCCTCATTGCTTCCCTGACCACTTCCGGGCCTATCCCATCACCGGGAAACACGGCTATCTTCGGCATCACCCGCTCCTTTTGACCCTTCCCTTCATGTATTCCATGAGGCCTCCGGCATCGATGAGCTCCCGCATGAACCGGGGGACAGGTTCAACCGTGAAAGCATCCCCCGTCGTTCTATTCGTAATGGTTCCTGCCTCCATGTCAATCATGAGCTCATCTCCCTCATTTACCCTCTCGGCCGCTTCGGGTGCCTCGAAGATGGGAAGCCCCATATTGAAGGAGTTTCGATAGAAAATTCTCGCGAAGGAGCGCGCAACGACGGCTGAAACCCCGGCCCCCTTGATCGCTATGGGAGCATGCTCTCTCGAGGACCCGCAGCCGAAATTCTTGCCGGCGACGATGATGTCTCCTGCAGAAACCTTCCCGCTGAACTCGGGATCGAGATCTTCCATGCAGTGCCTTGCCAGTTCCGCGGGATCCGAAGTGTTCAGGTAACGTGCCGGTATGATCACGTCCGTGTCCACGTCGTCACCGAATTTCCATACTCTACCTTCGATTTTCATCCTTTTTCTCCACAAAACCCTGTGTTAATTGGCAGCTCAGCCAGATCGGGGGTCCTGCCGGCACGTCACAGAATCACTCAGAGAACTTCATCCGGACCGGCTATTCTTCCGGCTACTGCAGATGCAGCAGCGACAGCGGGGTTTGCGAGGTAGACCTCGCTTCCCGGATGTCCCATTCTTCCGACGAAATTTCTGTTCGTCGTGGCAACAGCCCTCTCGCCCTCTGCCAGCACTCCCATGTGGCCTCCAAGGCAGGGACCGCAGGTCGGCGTCGACACGACGCCTCCGGCAGAAACAAACAGCTCGATCAGCCCCTCCCGCAATGCCTGAAGGTATATCTCCTGCGTGGCAGGGATGACGATCATCCTCAGGTTTCCGTTCACTCTTTTCCCTCTCAACACCTCTGCCGCCGACCTCAGGTCTTCTATCCTGCCGTTGGTGCAGGAACCTATCACGACCTGATCTATCTCGATGTTGCCGACGGAGGAAATCGGCCGGGTATTCTCAGGCAGGTGGGGAAAGGCCACCTGCGGCTCCAACGTTGAAAGGTCGTACGTTTTCACATCAACATAACGGGCGTTTGCGTCGGCTTCAAAAACTCTGAAAGCTCTCTTTGCATGCTTTTCCGCGTATTCTCTCGTTATCCCGTCGAAGGGAAAAATCCCGTTCTTCGCCCCGGCTTCGATCGCCATGTTTGCCATCGTGAAGCGCCAGGCCATTGTCAGATGTGAAAGCCCGGAGCCACCATACTCCATCGACCGGTACAGGGCCCCGTCCACCCCGATGTCACCGATGATGTACAGGATGATATCCTTGCCCTCGACCCATCTCCCCGGTTTCCCCTCCAGCAGGAAAAGGATCGATTCGGGAACCTTGAGCCAGACCTCACCGCTCATCATTGCCGCTGCAAGGTCCGTGCTTCCCACCCCCGAAGAAAAAGCGCAGAGGGCACCATAGGTGCATGTATGGCTGTCGGCGCCTATTACGAGGTCTCCCGGCACCACGAGCCCCCTGTCGGGCAAAAGGACGTGCTCGATTCCCATTTCGCCGATATCGAAAAAGTTCTCGATACGGAACTTGCGCGAAAAATCCCTCATCATCTTTACCTGTTCTGCAGACTTGATGTCTTTGTTGGGGGTAAAGTGGTCTGGGACGAGAGCCACCTTTCCTGCATCGAAAACTTCCTCGATGCCGGCGGATTCGAACTGCTTGATCGCAATCGGGCTCGTAATGTCGTTGCCGAGGGCAAGGTCGACCCCGGCAAGAACGAGCTGCCCCGGCTCCACCCTCTCAAGGCCGGCATGAGCGGCGATAATCTTTTCAGTGAGTGTCATCCCCATCCCTGCTGATCTCCTTCTCTTTGTCTAATTGGCCCATCTTGTCGACTGACGTCACCCTTTTACCCCTCACGAACTGAAACGCATACAGCGCGGGACCCGACACGATGTATATGAGGGCGGAGGAAAAAATCAAGACCTCGGGCTCCGAAAGAAGGAGAATCAGAAGGAGAACAAAAGCCACCAGGGTGTTGAAAGGCTTCTTTCTGAAAATTTCCAGGTCTTTCAGGCTGCTGTACTTTATGTTTGAAACCATGAGGAACGCAAGGATGTATATCGCGATAACAACGGCAATATGGCGGTACGTTCCCATTCCTCCCAGGTAATTGAAAAGGAGTATCATCGATGCCACGAGAGTCGCTGCCCCCGGGATGGGAAGGCCGTTGAACGTCTTCCTTTCAAGGGTATCTACCTGAATGTTGAAGCGCGCAAGCCTGAGAGCCCCGCACACCACATAGAGGAACGAGGCAAGCCATCCTATCCTCCCATAAGGGCTCAGAGCCCAGGCGTAGATGAGGAATCCAGGCGCAACCCCGAATGACACGAGATCCGCCAGAGAGTCGTATTCGATCCCGAATCTGGAAGTGGTCCTCGTTGCCCTCGCGATTGTCCCGTCGAGGCCGTCCATGACGACGGCCACTATTATTGCTATCGCGGCCTTTTTGAACTGGCCGCCGTAAGTGGCAATGAGGGAATAAAACCCTGCAAAGAGGCCGAGACTGGTCACCAGGTTCGGGAGAATGTAGATGCCCTTCAGCTGTGCATCCTCTCTTCTCTTTCTCTTCTTCCTCTTCATAACTCACCTATAACGGACTCGCCCGCCCTCACCTTCATGCCGGGGGTCACGGTGACCTCGGCGCTCTGGGGGAGGTAGAGGTCGATACGGGAGCCGAACATGATCAGGCCGACTTTCTGGCCCATATCGAGCGACTGCCCCTTCGCGATTTTACACACAATCCTCCTTGCCACCAGACCCGCTATCTGGACAAATGCGATTTTCTGTGAACTCTTCTCCATGATCACCCAGTTCTGCTCGTTGGAAAGGGATGCCTTGTCCGAGTTCGCATTAAAAAACTTCCCCCTGTTGTAAATGATCTCTCTTACCACCCCCGACACGGGTGACCTGTTGACGTGAACGTCTAAAATGGACATGAATATACTGACCTTTTTCGCCGGTCCCTCGAAGTAGTGCCCCTTTTCGCCCTCTCCCACATAGACCACTTTTCCATCGGCCGGGGAGATAACGACGTTCGGACGGTCCGGCACGGTTCTTTCGGGGTCCCGGAAAAAATATGCCGTGAATGCAGCCAGGAAGATGAGGAGGACGGGTATCGACTTGCTTCCCGGAATCAACAATCTCACGACCACTGCCGCGATCACGAATGCGAGTATGAATGGTATGCCCTCTTTTGCCATAGCACGACCGCCCCGCGCGGCTAATTCTTGCTCTTGTCCACCAGTTTCTCTTTTTGCAGCCAGGGCATCATCCCTCTCAGCTTCACACCCACCTGCTCTATGGGATGTTCCTCCCCTTTCTTCGTCAGCGCGTTGAATACCGGTTTTCCCGCCCGGTTTTCGCTTATCCATTCCTTTGCGAACGCACCGCTCTGGACCTCACCGAGTATCCTCACCATCTCTTCCTTCACCCGGTCACCGATTACTCTCGGTCCCCTCGTCAGGTCACCATACTGCGCGGTATTGCTCACGGAGTAGCGCATGTTCGTTATGCCGCCCTCGTAGAGCAGGTCGACTATCAGTTTCAGCTCGTGCATGCACTCGAAGTATGCCATCTCGGGAGAATAACCCGCATCGACGAGCACGTCAAAGGCCGTCTGCACGAGGGCCGTTATCCCGCCGCAGAGGACCACCTGCTCCCCGAAAAGATCGGTTTCCGTTTCTTCCCGAAACGACGTTTCAATGATCCCTGCACTTCCGGAACCGATTCCGCAGGCGTATGCAAGGGCGATGTCCTTGGTATCCCCGGAGGGATCCTGATGCACCGCGATAAGAGTCGGCACACCCTGTTTCAGCTTGTACTGGTGACGAACGAGGTGGCCCGGCCCCTTCGGTGCCACCATGAAGACGTTGGTATTTTCCGACGGAACGATCTCCTTGAAGTGGATGTTGAAACCGTGGGCAAAACCCAGATACGCGCCCTCCTTGAGGTTCCCCGCTACCTCCTCCCTGTAGAGGTCTCCCATCAGCTCGTCGGGAACCAGGAGCATGACGATGTCCCCCTGGGATGCTGCCTCGGCGGCATCGAAAACCTTGAAACCCGCATCCTCGGCCTTCATCCAGACCGGGGCGCCCTTCTTTTCACCCACAAGGACGTGATGTCCACTGTCTCTCAAATTATTGGCATGAGCGTGACCCTGGCTCCCATACCCGATAATGGCTATCTTTTTCCCCTTGAGGACTTCGGGCTTTGCGTCACGATCGTAGTAGACCTCCATTTTCCACCCCCTGACGTATTTTTTTCGACTCCTTCAACGTGAGAGCTCCTCTTGACATGGCAACCTTCCCTGTCCTCGCGATCTCCTCTATGCCGAGGGGCCGGAGCATTTCGATAATTGCGTTTATCTTTCCGTCGTCACCCGTTGCCTCTATCGTGTATGTGTTCGGGCTCACGTCCACGATCTTCCCTCTGAAGATGTCCACGAGCCGCAGGATCTCGGCCTTCGTGCTCTCCTGGGCAGCGACTTTCACGAGAATCAGTTCCCTGTCCACGAAGTCGCCCATCGTCATGTCTACGACTTTTATCACGCACACGAGCTTGTTCAGCTGCTTGAGTATCTGCTCGATAATCTGCTCGTTTCCGCTGGTTACCAGGGTTATCCTCGATGCCGTTGGGTCCATCGTTTCAGCGACGCACAGGCTCTCGATGTTGAACCCCCTCCCGCTGAACAGAGTCGCAACCCTCGCCAAGACCCCGAATTCGTTCTCCACGAGAACAGATATTGTGTGTTTCATGAAATCCTCCCTTGTGACCCTACACGAGAAGCATCTTTGAGATAGGAGCCCCCGCCGGAACCATGGGGTAGACCATTTCCTGGGGGTCGACGACGAAATCCATGACCACGGGGCCGGGATACTTTATGGCCTTTTCCACCACATCCTCTACCTGGGACGGTTTCGTTGCACGCAGGCCGAGGGCGCCGTACGCCTCTGCGATCTTGACGAAATTCGGATAGGATGGCAGGCATGTCTGGGAGTACTTCCCATCGAAGAACAGTTCCTGCCACTGCCTCACCATGCCGAGGCTTCCGTTGTTGAGAATGGCAATCTTGACCGGCAGCTTATACTGCACGGCCGTGGCGAGCTCCTGGATGTTCATCTGAATCGAGCCATCTCCCGCGATATCAATGACGAGCATGTCGGGTTTGGCCACCTGGGCACCGATAGCCGCAGGGAAACCGTAGCCCATCGTACCCAGGCCGCCCGAGGTCAAAAAGGTCCTCGGCTTGTCGAATCTGTAGAATTGGGCCGCCCACATCTGGTTCTGCCCGACCTCCGTCGTAATGATCGCTTTTCCTGCAGTCTTCTCGTATATCAGCTCCACCACATTTTGCGGTTTGATCTGGGACTTGCTCTCCTTGTACTTCAGGGGGTGGTCGGCGTCCCACTTTTCGACCTGGCTCTTCCAGGGCCGTATTTTGCGCCTGTACTCCTTCACTTCCTTTTTGCCCTTCACGATATTGATCATCTTTTTCAGGCAGTCCTTCACGTCCCCGACGATGGGTATGTCGACGTGAACGTTCTTTTTGATCGATGTGGGGTCGATATCGATGTGAATTATCTTCGCAAGGGGTGCAAACTCGTCTACTTTCCCCGTCACCCTGTCGTCGAACCGGGCTCCGATGGCGATGATGAGGTCGCTGTTCGTGATCGTCATGTTTGCCGCATAGGTTCCGTGCATACCCAGCATGCCCAGGAAGTTCTCTCCCGAGGCGGGATAGCCGCCAAGGCCCATGAGGGTCAGCGCTACCGGCACACCGAGAAGGTCGGCCAGCTCGGTCAGGTATTTAGCGCCATCGCCGAGTATCACCCCGCCGCCCGCGTATATGATCGGCCTCCGTGAGTTGAACACCAGGTCCACCGCTTTCTCTATCTGTTTCGGGTGGCCCTTGTAGTTCGGGTTGTAACCGCGAAGCTTGAGCTCCTTGGGGAAGACGTATTCAGTTGACGCAGTCAGCACATCCTTCGGAAGGTCGACGAGAACGGGCCCCGGGCGCCCGCTCGATGCGATGTGAAAGGCCTCCTTGATTATCCTTGCCAGGTCATTCACGTCCTTGACCAGGTAGTTGTATTTCGTGCAGGGTCTCGAGATTCCCACGATGTCTGCTTCCTGGAAGGCATCGTTCCCGATAAGGAGCGTGGGCACCTGGCCGGTAAATACCACGAGAGGGATCGAATCCATGTAAGCCGTGGCCATCCCGGTAACGGTGTTCGTGGCACCGGGGCCAGACGTAACGAGACATACACCGGGCTTTCCCGCTATTCTCGCATACCCGTCGGCAGCGTGAACGGCGGCCTGCTCGTGCCTGACCAGGTAGTGCCGTATCGACGTGTTGTTGAAGAGGGTGTCGTAGATATTGATGACCGCACCGCCGGGATACCCGAAGATGGTGTCCACCCCCATATCGATGAGCGTTCTGACAAAAATTTCAGCCCCAGTTAATCTCACTTTCTCCTCCATTTTTACTCGATGAATTCATTACAGATCGCGCCGGTGTTTGCCGACTTCACGACTTTTGCGTACCGGGCGAGATACCCCTTCTTTACCTTTGGCGGGGGCGGGTTGAAACTCTTGAGCCGCACCGACAGCTCCTCGTCCGAGACCCTGACCTCCAGTTTTCTCGCCTTTATGTCCATGGTAATCTCATCCCCGTCACGGACAACGGCAATAGGACCACCTTCCATTGCCTCAGGGGAGATGTGGCCGATGCAGGGGCCTCTCGTACCCCCCGAGAACCTTCCATCCGTGAGCAGGGCAACCTTCTCGCCAAGCCCCATGCCGATCAGCGCCGATGTGGGGCCCAGCATCTCCCGCATACCCGGCCCCCCTCTCGGGCCCTCGTACCGGATCACCACGACCGAGTTCTCTGGAATTTCGCCCGCCAGGATCTTCTCGATTGCCTCGTCCTCGGAATCGAAGCATATGGCCCTGCCGGTAAAGGTAAACACCTTTTCGTCGACACCCGACTGCTTGACAACGGCGCCATCCGGTGCAAGGTTGCCCCAGAGCACCGCAATGCCCCCTTCACTCCGTATGGGGTTGTCAAGAGGCCGTATCACCTCGTCCGAGTATACTTTCGCGCTCTTCGCCACATCGACGATGTCGATGTCGCCGACGGTCTTGCTGGGCTTGACGAGCGGCAAGAGGCGCAACAAAACGGCAGGGATCCCTCCCGCAAACTCGATATCCTCCATGAAATGCACGCCCGCCGGGCTGACACTGGCAAGCTGCGGCGTCTCCCTCGAAAGCCTGTCGAACGTGTCGAGTGGAATGTCAACACCGGCCTCGTTCGCGATGGCCAGGAGATGGAGGACGCTGTTGGTGGACCCGCCAAGGGCCATATCCACCCGAATAGCATTCTCCAGCGCCTCTTTTGTGATGATGTCCCGCGGCCGCAGCCCTTCGTTGACGAGCCGCATGATCGCCCTTCCGGTTTCGAAAGCAATCTGTTTCTTCTTTGCCATCCCTGCGAGAGCCGAGGCACACCCCGGGAGAGACATGCCCATCGCCTCGGTCAGGCACGACATGGTATTCGCCGTGTAGAGCCCCTGGCAGGAACCCTCCCCGGGGCACGCTTCCCCCTCGAGATAGTGAAGTTCGTCATCCTGTATCTCGCCCGCCTTGTACCTGCCTATCGCCTCGAACGTATCCGAAACCAGGGACAATCTCCTCTCCCCCATCCTCCCTGTCAGCATGGGACCCGCCGTGATGACGACGGAGGGGATGTTCAGCCTCGCCGCAGCCATGAGCATGCCCGGCGTGATCTTGTCGCAGTTGGTAAGGAGGACCAGCGCATCGAGCGCGTGGGCTTCCGTGATGGTCTCGACCATATCCGCTATGAGCTCCCTCGAGGGCAGTGAGTAGTGCATTCCCACGTGCCCCATGGCAATTCCGTCACAGATTCCCGGAATGCCGAAGATAAAGGGCACACCACCTCCCGCCCACACACCGTTTTCGATATGCCTTTCCAGGGTCCTCATGCCCACGTGACCGGGAATCAGGTCTGTAAAGGAAGAAGCGACGCCGACAAATGGCTTGTTCATCTCGTTCCGGGGAACTCCCGTGGAACAGATGAGCGCCCTGGTGGGCATCCGCTCGAGACCCTCCTTGATTTTACGGCTCCTCATGCATTTCTCTCCGTTTGTCGGTTTGAACTAATAATTATACACTTAACTGAGCTTTTTCTTGTAATCAGATACGATCTTGGCGATTTTATCCTTTTTCGAGAGCTTGATCTTGCTCAGCTTCTTTCGTTCCACCTCCTCTTCGGGCAGAAGGTAGACTCTCGTGTCGAGTTCCTGAATTTTTCTGTCAAGTTCCCGGTGCTCATCGACGAGCTTTTTGAAATCACCATCTTTCCTAGCGAGAATTTCGATGATACTTTGATCCCTTACCGTCATTTTTCCCTCCTGCTATATTTCAGCTCTGCCTCCGATGGCCGGACGTAAATGGGCTGGGCATCTTCGGGACCGAGCCCCGCAATAGAATCGGCGGAGTAAAAATACTCCAGAAGCGCCCTTGCGCTCAGGGCATCGGCTGTGTCTTCCTCTCCGGGATATGGACCGATACCCCCCCGATTGAATACCCCTCTGTAACGAACGTACCCCGGCCCGTAGACAAAGCTGTTCTGGGATACAGTTTTATATACCAGATTTTCGGGAGTAATTGAAATATAATCGCTCAGCCGGGATATACCCTGCTCCTCCCTGCGGTACAGAGCCGTGTAAACCTCCCCCTTCCTCGCATCGAGAGCGGGAACGACAAGGTCATACCCGGCGGGCGCCCGATAGGCCATGACATCGAGTGTCGGCACGGGAAAAATTCTGACATTCATTGCCTGAGCGATCCCGAAGGCGAAGGAAAATCCCACGCGGATACCCGTGAAAGAGCCCGGTCCGGAGCAGATGACCACCCCCCGGATATCCGACCTACCGCTTTCTGCCTCGTTAAGCATCTCATCGAGGAGGGGAAGGAAAACCTCGGAAAATTGTCTTTCCCGGGGCTGAGATCGAAAAGACAGAACACGGCCATCAATTCCCAGAGCGATGCTGCCGGGAGGGTCTGTTGGCTCGATGCCGAGATAGAGACCTTTACGAAGCAGGTCACCGCTCATTTCGTAAGAATTCTCGCTATATCGTTGTAAAAAACAAGAATGGTGAGGGTGATTATGATCACGAGCCCTATCTGCTGTACGATACCCTTTACCTTCATGCTCAAGGTTTTTCCCGTAATCGCCTCGAGCGAAAAAATCAGAATGTGCCCGCCGTCGAGAATCGGAATCGGGAGAAGGTTGAGAATGCCCAGGTTGACGGAAAGTAACGCCAGGAAATAGAAAAAGGGAGCCATTCCCTGCTTGGCCTGATCTCCGGCGATCTGCGCTATGAGGATGGGGCCGCCGAGCGTGTCCGCGGGGATTACCCTTTCTATCAGCTTCACGATGGTTACAACGGTGAGGTAGACCATCCTCCCCGTTTCCTTGATACCGAGAAAGAGGGCGGAAAAGGGATTGTAATGCTTTATGAAATAATCACCTTTGGCTATTATTCCTATTTTCGGTTCTCTCACCGGCTCCCCGAATATGTTCTTTACCTCCCTCTCCTCGGCCCGCAAAACCAGGTTCACATTCCTGCTGCCCCGGTTGATGACGACCCTGAGGGGATTCTCCGCCCCGAACTCCTTGATCACTCCAGCGATATCCTCCCACCTGTTCATGGGCCTCTCGTTGATCGAAACGATGACGTCATCTTTTTCGACACCGGCGTGGAAAGCCGGCGAATCCTTCACCACATCGCCGATAATCGGCTTCAGGACAGGAACGCCGGTCATGAAGACTATCCAGAAGACGAAGGCAGAGAATACGATATTGAACAGAGGGCCGGCCGCAACCACCATGAGCTTGGTGCCGGAAGGGCTGTGGGAGAAAGACCGGGACACATCCTCCGGGGCTATCGGCTCATCGGGAGATTCGCCGAGAAGCTTGACGTATCCCCCCAGAGGAACGGCAGAAACGAGATACTCGGTACCCCCTCTTTCGAACCCGAAAAGCTTCGGTCCAAAACCGAGAGAGAATTTCAGAACACCGATGCCGAGCTTTCTTGCCACAATGAAATGGCCGAATTCATGAACAAATATCAGGATGCCGAGAACGACTATAAAGGAAAAGATGTAAACCAATCTTCAGTTTTTCCTCTCTTCTTCTTTTAATATTGTAACAGCTAGGTCTTTCGCGCGTGCAATCGTTTCTCTAATGTTTGATATGGTGTCAGCAGATTCCGTTTCGGCGGCCCGCTCGAAAGCTGAAACGACCCGCTCCGTGACGCGGTAAATGTGGGTAAACTTGATCCTCCCTTCGACGAAGTGCTCCACGGCCACGTCATTTGCCGTGCTCATGACGGCAGGCAGGATTCCGCCCTTTTTGGCCACGTGGATAGCGAGCGCAAGGGAGGGGAACCTTTCGAGGTCGGGGCGGTAAAAACTCAAATCGTTCATGGATTCCCATATGTTCACCGACAGGTCGAGTTCTAGCCGTTCAGGGTATGCCAGGGCATACCCTATCGGTATCCTCATGTCGGGCACGCCGAGCTGGGCAATTATGGAACCATCGGAGAACTCAACCATCGAGTGAACAATCGATTGGGGGTGAATGATGACTTCGATCCTGTCGGGAGAAATGCCAAACAGGTGCATCGCCTCGATTATTTCATATCCCTTGTTCATCGCCGTTGCCGAATCGACGCTGATCTTGGACCCCATCCGCCAGACGGGATGATCGAGTGCCTCATCGACGGTCACCGACGATAGATCCTTTTCCCGGTCAAAAAAGAACGGCCCGCCCGAAGCGCAGAGTATCAGCCGCTTCACAAACTCCTTCCGGTGACCGGAAAGGGCCTGAAAAATTGCAGAGTGCTCGCTGTCGACCGGTATGACTTCCGCCCCCGACCGTGCCGCCTCCTGCATGATGATGTTTCCTCCGGCCACGAGAAGCTCCTTGTTTGCCAGGGCTATCCTCTTCCCCATCCCGGCTGCCTTCGCTATCGACTCCAGGCAGATGATCCCCGTCGCGCCGGCCACGACAATGTCCACCCCGCCGGAGAGGGATGCCCTTTCTATGCCATTCTCGCCCCAGACAATTGCCGGAGGGCCTTCTCCGAGCATTTCCTTCAGGCCCCTCGCTTCCCGCTCTCCCTTTACGCTCACCACGGCAGGGTTGAAGCTTCGCGCCTGGTCAGCGAGAAGCGAAATGTTTCCCCCGGCGATGAGGGAGTAGACATCGAAGCGGTCCCTGTTTTGCGCAATGACATCGAGGGTGGAGATCCCGATGCTTCCCGTTGACCCCTGGATTGCTACCCGTTTCACCTTTCTCTCAAACCCCTTTCAAGAAGAAAAATAGGACAAACCCGTTCAGCAGCATGCTGTCGATCCTGTCGAGAACCCCGCCGTGCCCGGGCAAGATGTTTCCCGAATCCTTTACCCCCGCCGCGCGCTTGAGGAGCGATTCGATCAAGTCACCGATCTGCCCGACGGTGGAAACGATAAGGGGAAGCAGTATGTGGGGCAGAAGTGTGTCCAGCCGGTAAAAAAAGCGCAGGTAGAGGAACCCCGCCAAAGTGCCAAATAGCGTGCTCGCCACGGCCCCCTCCACGGTCTTTCCCGGTGAGACGGAAGGCGCCAGCTTGACCTTGCCGAACCTGGTCCCCACAAAGTAGGCCGCCGTGTCCCCGATGTAAACGGTCACGGCGATGAAGAATATGAGGTGATACCCCCGGGGGAGTTCCCTGAGAAGGCTGAAAAAAGGGATGAAGAAATAAATGTACATGAAACCGAACATGCTGACAGATAAGAACCTGAGTCTTTTTCCCGGTTCATCCGTGGTAAAAAGGGATAGAAAAGAGAAGATAATCAAGCCGGCGAGAACGGGCATAGCCAGGTTTTCGCCGTTGTTTGCGCAGCCAAAGAAAACGGATCCCGCCACGGTAAGGGGGAACGCTATGAGTGATATCGGGCCTTTTACGAAGAACATGGAGGAAAACTCCATGCTGCAGAGAAATGCCACGAGAACCAGGAACAGGACAAACGCCCTGTGCGGCAGATAGTATACCGCTCCCGCCGCGAGGGGAATCAGGATGCTTGCTGTCGCGATTCTCTTCAGGAGCATGGCATCACGGAGACGCATCGACCTGTTCGCGTGTCAATCCGAATCGTCTTTTCCTCCTTGAAAATTCCCGTATGGCACGGTCAAAGTCCTTTTTCGTGAATTGAGGCCACAGCTTATCGGTGATATAGATCTCCGTGTAGGCAAGTTGCCAGAGCATGAAATTGCTGATCCTGATCTCCCCGCTGGTCCTTATGAGGAGATCGGGATCGGGAATTCCGGACGTGTCGAGAAAGCGTCCGAATTCATTTTCGTCCAGAAGCTCTGCCCCTTTTTCGTGCCTCCCCTCGTCCAAAATTTTTTGAACCGCCCTTACGATCTCGTCCCTTCCGGAGTAGGAAAGGGCAAGGGTGAGGACGAGGCCGTCGTTTTCCCCGGTTTCTGCGAGGGCGTAGTCGATTCTCTCCTGTACGTGGCCGGGGATCATATCCCGGTTGCCGATAACGTTGAGCCTTATCCCTTTTGAGACCATCTCAGACAGCTCCCTGTCGATATACTCCTTCAACAGGTTCATGAGAGCATCCACTTCATCCCTGGGTCTCCCCCAGTTTTCCATGGAAAAGGCGAAGAGGGTGAGGTATTGAATTTTATTCTGATGGGCATACTCAACAGCCCTTCTCACCGACTTCATGCCCGCCCTGTGGCCGAATACGCGGGGCATTTTTTTCATTTCCGCCCATCGACCGTTGCCATCCATGATTACCGCCACGTGCCTGGGCACTTGCAGCAGAGTCATCATCTCATCGCCCCCTAAAAAAACAGAGGGCTTTCCCCGTGCAGGTCAAAAGCCCCCGTCTCCGAAGATCCCGGAGAAAGATATCTATATTTCGCGTATCTCCTTCTCTTTACCCTTGAAAATTTCTTCTATGTCGCGGATGTTTCTGTCCGTATCTTTCTGAATCTCCTCCTGGCTCCGCTTGAGGTCGTCCTCGGAAATCTCCTTGTTCTTTTCCATGCTCTTGACAACTTCCATGTATTCCCGCCTGATGTTCCTGATGGCAACCCGCGCCTCTTCCGTCATCTTCTTCACCGTCTTAACCAGATCGATCCTTCTCTCCTCGGTAAGCACGGGAATCTGGATCCGGATTATCTTGCCGTCATTCACCGGGTTGAGACCCAGGTTGCTCGACGTGATCGCCTTTTCGATCACCGGTATCATCTGGGCATCCCAGGGCTGAACTACTATCAGCCTGCTTTCCGGCACGGTGAGTGTCGCCACCTGGTTCAGCGGAGTCTGCTCCCCGTAATAGGAAACTTTAATTCCATCGAGTATCGCAAGAGATGCTCTGCCGGTCCTGACCTTCCCGAGCTCCTTTTGGAAAACTTCGATCCTTTTTCCCATTTTCCGGTTCATCTCGTCTTTCCAGTCCATTTCTCTACTCCCTGACTATCGTCCCGATTTTCTCCCCCCTGACGGCCCGGAGAATGTTTCCGTTCTCCATGAGATTGAAGACGACCACGGGAAGTTTGTTGTCCATGCAGAGGGAGATGGCGGTGGAATCCATGACCTTCAGGCTTTTGCTCAGAACGTCGAAGTAGGTCAGCTTCTCGTACCGCTTTGCATCGGGGTACTCATTGGGGTCTGCATCGTACACACCGTCAACCTTTGTAGCCTTGAATATCGCATCGGCGCTGATCTCCATCGCCCTGAGCGCTGCCGCCGTGTCGGTGGTGAAATAAGGGTTGCCGGTACCTGCCGCAAATATGACGACCCTGCCCTTCTCGAGATGTCTGATTGCCCTCCTCCTGATGTAGGGCTCGGCAATCTGCCTGAGTTCGATGGCAGACTGGACCCTCGTGTGAACACCCTTGGATTCGAGCACTTCCTGGAGGGCGATGCTGTTGATCACCGTTGCGAGCATACCCATATAATCGGCACTCGTCCTGTCGATGCCGTAATCCTGGGCCGTAACCGTACCTCTGAGGATATTTCCACCCCCCACCACGAGCGCGACCTGTATTCCGAGCTCTATGACCGCCTTGACTTCATTTGCCACCAATCCGAGGACATCGGAGTCGATGCCGGAATCGAGCTTGCCCATGAGGGCCTCTCCACTCAGCTTCAGCAGGATTCTCTTGTACGGAAATCCCATCGCCTTTTTCGTCTAACCTCCTTCCGATGACCGGCCGGCCAAACTTTTATGCCTGCTTTGTCCCATCACCGAGGACAAAGCGCTCAAACCTCCTGACCACGATGTTTTCCCCGAACTTGGCAACAGCGTCTGCCACCACATCCCTGACCTTCTTTTCGGGATCCCTGATGTAATCCTGTTCGAGGAGGCACGCTTCCTCGTAGAACTTGCCGAGCTTCCCCTCGACGATCTTCTCGATTACCTTCTGGGGTTTCCCCGAATCCAGTGCCTGCTCCCGGTATATCTCCCTCTCCTTCTGTATCACGGCCTCGGGAACATCCTCGATCGACACGCACTGGGGGTTCGATGCCGCAACCTGCATGCATATATTTCTGGCAAGTTCCCGGAACTCTTCTGTTTTCGCCACGAAATCGGTTTCGCAGTTAACTTCCACGAGCACACCGATTTTTCCTCCCCCATGTATGTACGACTCTACGAGGCCCTCGCTGGCAACCCTCGAGGCCTTCTTCGCTGCGTGGGCCAGCCCCTTCTTCCTCAAGTGGTCCAGTGCCTTTTCGGCGTCCCCCTCTGCCTCGACGAGCGCCTCCTTGCAATCCATAATTCCCGCTCCCGTCTTCTCGCGCAACTCCTTTATCATGTGTGGGGTAATCGACATGGTAAAAACCTCCCTATGCTGTGTTGTCTCTATTCGCTTTTTTCGGATTCCGCAGCCGGACTGCCATCGGGCTCCTCTATTTCAGCCTGCCCGGCCTTTTCTTCTTCAGCCGCAACTTCAACCGTCGCCCCCGTGTCATCCGCCTCGAGCGCCACTCCTTCTCTCCCTTCGCCTGGCTCGCCTTCATCTTCCCCTTCGGTGTCTATGAGGGAAATTGTAGGTTCCTCAACATCCTCCTCTGCGGCAAGTCCCGCCTGCTGAGCCTCGTACTCCGCCCTTCCCTCGATAACCGCATCGGCAACCACCCTCAAAAAAAGCTTTATCGCCCTTATCGCGTCGTCATTTCCCGGAATGATGATGTCGATCATATCGGGATCACAATTCGTGTCGACGATGGCTGCAACGGGGATCTCCAGTTTCCGGGCTTCCCTGACGGCAATTTCCTCCCTGAGCGGGTCGACAACGAAAAAAGCATCGGGAGGCCTTTTCATGCTCCGCACACCCCCGAGAACCTTCAGGAGCTTATCCCTTTTCTTTCTGTGCCCCAGAACTTCCTTTTTCGTCAGCTTCTCAAAAGTCCCATCTTCTTCCATTTCTTCCAGCCGGTCGAGCATCTCGATGGATCCCTTGATCGTTTGAAAGTTCGTGAGCATACCCCCCAGCCAGCGCTGATGGACGTAGGGCATTCCGCACCGCTCTGCCTCTTCCTTGACCGACTCCTGGGCCTGCTTCTTCGTACCGACGAACAGCACCGTTTTCCCCTGTGCCGTAATGTCCCGGATGTATTCATAGGCAGCGTCGAACATCTTCACCGTCTGTTGGAGGTCGATGATGTGAATGCCGTTTCTCGCGGTGAAGATAAAAGATTCCATCTTCGGATTCCACCTCCTCGTCTGATGCCCGAAGTGGACACCGGCCTCGAGGAGCTGCTTCATGGTAATTTTCGGTTGAGTCTTCTCCTGCATAAATGTAGCCTCCTTTTCGGTTTTTCCTCCGGCTCCATCACCCTCGGGAAAACGAGCTCGCAGAAAGGCGAGCCACCGGGTTTCCCGGTCCGGACCGTGAGTATTTAACGCTCAAACTTTTAAATTAAAACCTTAAGCATTCAAAAAATCAAGTAAAAACCTAAAAAAACCGGCCGAAAATCCCTCCAGGGGAACGGCCCCGCCTTGTCCGCGTATCCCCCCCGGCCTGTGTTCAGGTCGTGTATTCGCTGTTTAACCTCACATAGTCGTAGGTCAGATCCGAGGTTATGACGAAATAGTCACCCTTCCCCCCGCCGAGGTCCAGGGTAATGTCATAGGAATCTTTTTTCACCTTTTCCCGCGCTTTCCTGATGCCCCCGCTAACCCGTTCCATTCCCGGCCCGAACACCCTCACCCCTCCGATGTGCACAACGATCCCACGGGGGTCGATCCGAACCCCGGCCCTCCCGGCAGCGGCAACGATCCTGCCCCAGTTGAGGTCTGCCCCGAATATAGCCGTCTTCACGAGGAGGGACGTGCCCACGGCCCGCGCGACCTTTTCCGCATTCCCCCTGGAACCCGCGCCCCTGACATCGATCTTTACCGTTCTCGTGGCACCCTCCCCATCAGCAACTATCTTCAGGGCGAGTTCGCTCATCACCGTTGCCATTTTCCTCTCGAACCTGTCCAGTTCGACCTCCTTTAAGGGCCTGGCGAGTGTCGCGCCGTTTGCGAAAACGGCAGCGGTGTCATTGGTGCTCATATCACCATCGACGATGATCCTGTTGAAGGTTTTATCCACCGCTCTCCTGAATATGGAGTCGAGTTTGCGCTGGGGAAGGCGGCAGTCGGTGAAAAGGTACGCCAGCAAGGTTCCCATGCCGGGGGATATCATCCCCGCGCCTTTTGCGACGCCGCAGATCGTTATGGTCTTGCCCCCCGCCCTGAAGGTCTGGCGGCATATCTTTTCGTACCTGTCGGTCGTCATCATGGCTTTTGCAGCACCGCTGAAACCGGAGCTGGAAAGGGCCGCGCAGAGGTTTCGAAGTTTCCCGATGATCCTCCCCCGGGGAAGGGGTACGCCGATGACGCCCGTTGAAGAAATGAGGATCTTCCCCTCGGGAAGGCTCAACCGCCGGGAAACTTCCCGGGCAATTTCACCCACTGCCGATACCCCCGCGTCTCCCGTGCAGGCGTTGGCATTGCCGGAGTTTACCAGCACACCCTGCAGGTCCCTCAGGCTCGCCCGTGTTTCCGCCCAGATGATGGGAGCGGCCCGCACCCGGTTTTTCGTAAACACCACGCTCGAGACGGCAGGAAGCTGGGAAAGGAAGATGGCGAGATCCTCCCCACCGTCTTTCCTCAATCCGCAGGAGACCGACGCGGCCTTGAAGCCGGGAACGCAGGCCTGTGCAGAACCCCCCATCAGCTGCTCCCGCAGCACTTCTTGTATTTCTTCCCGCTCCCGCAGGGGCAGGGATCGTTTCTCCCCACTTTCTTCCCCTCTCTCTTGACCGTCCTGGCAACCCCCGCCTCGCCCCTGCTCATAACCATCTTTTTGGGCCCTGATAGGGATATGCTCGAGACATCCTCCTCTGTCTGGATCCGGACGTGGAACAGCTTCTTGAGGCTCTCTTCCTTTATCCGTATAACCAGATCCGAGAACATCTCGAAGCCTTCCCGAGCGTACTCCTTCCGGGGATCGAGCTGTCCGTATCCGCGAAGCCCGATTCCCTCCTTGAGATGGTCCATCCCCAGGAGATGGTCTTTCCACAGCGCGTCCAGGGTGCTGAGAACCATGACCCTCTCGAGGTATCTCATCACCTCCAAGCCGTACATCGCCTCGCGTTCCTCGTACGTCATGACCGCCTGATCCCTGATCAACGCAAAAATATCCTCGCGGGACCGCTTCCCCTCAACGACCCCATCGAGAGCCGGCCTCACACCGAATGTGGAAAAATAGTTGTCGGAAAGACCACTTAAATCCCACTGTTCCGGGTAGAGCTTTTCATCGGTAAACGTCTCCAAGAGTTCCCAGTTCACCTCATCCAGCATCTCCATGACCGTTTCCCGGAGTTCCTCGCCCTCCATAATATCCTTGCGCATGTCATAGATAATCGTCCTCTGCTGATTCATGACGTCGTCATATTCCAGGAGGTGTTTCCGTATCTCGAAGTTATGGGCTTCCACCTTGCTCTGGGCATTTTCTATTGCCCTGGTAACCATATTGTGCTCGATGGGCTGCCCTTCCTCCATTCCCAGCTTCTCCATGAGATAGGATACCTTTTCTGACCCGAATATCCTGAGCAGGTCGTCCTCGAGAGACATGTAGAACCGGCTCGAGCCCGGGTCCCCCTGCCTGCCTGACCTTCCCCGCAGCTGATTGTCTATCCTCCTGCTCTCGTGCCGCTCCGTTCCGATGATGTGGAGCCCTCCACGTCCCACCACACCCTCTCCGAGAACGATATCGACTCCCCGTCCCGCCATATTCGTGGCAATCGTCACCTTCTCCTGATGTCCGGCCTCCGCTATGATCTGGGCCTCTTTCTCGTGATGCTTCGCGTTCAGCACGTTGTGCGAAATGCCCTCTCTTTTGAGCATCTTGCTCAACAGTTCCGACTTTTCTATGGATATCGTTCCCACCAGGGCAGGGCGCCCGGCCCTGTTGAGCTCCTTGATCTCATCGATTACGGCATTGAACTTTTCCTTCTCCGTCCTGTAGACCTGATCCGGGTTATCCAGCCGAACCATCGGCCTGTTCGTGGGAACGACGATAACCTCGAGGTCGTAGATCTCCTTGAACTCGACAGCTTCCGTGTCAGCCGTTCCCGTCATCCCCGAGAGCTTGTCATACATCCTGAAGTAGTTCTGGAAAGTTATCGTGGCCAGGGTCTGATTTTCGCTTTCGATCTTCACCCCCTCTTTTGCCTCGAGCGCCTGGTGGAGTCCGTCACTGTAGCGCCTCCCGGGCATGAGCCTGCCCGTGAATTCGTCGACGATGAGAACCTCCCCCTCCTTTACCACGTAGTCCACGTCTTTTTTGAACAGCGCATGGGCTTTGAGCGCCTGGTTCGCGGCATGCAGCCACTCTATATTGTTCGGGTCGTAGAGATTGTCAACCCCGATGAGCCTTTCCAGCCTGGGCATCCCATCCTCGGTGAGGACCACGGTTCTTGACTTCTCGTCGACGGTATAATCCCTTTCCTTTTTCAGGCCCGGTATCACGGAGTTCGACCGGTAGTACTTGTCCGTTGACTCTTCTGAAGGCCCGGATATTATCAGGGGTGTCCTCGCCTCGTCGATGAGTATGGAGTCAACCTCATCGACAATCGCAAAGTTGAGCTTTCGCTGAGCCATATCATCGAGGGAAAACTTCATGTTGTCCCGCAGATAATCGAACCCGAACTCGTTGTTGGTGCCGTAAGCAACATCGGCGCCGTAGGCGGCCTTCCTCTCCGCGTCGTCCAGCCCGTGAAAAATAGCCCCCACCTCGAGACCGAGGAACCGGTAAATGGGTCCCATCCACTCGGCGTCCCTCCTTGCCAGATAGTCGTTGACCGTTACGATGTGCACCCCATCGCCCGTCAACGCATTGAGGTACACGGGGAGGGTGGCGGCGAGGGTTTTTCCCTCGCCCGTCTTCATTTCCGCTATCTTTCCCTCATGGAGGACCACGCCGCCGATCAGCTGCACATCGAAGTGGCGCATTCCCAGCACCCTCATGGATACTTCCCTGACAACGGCGAAGGTCTCGGGAAGGAGGGAGTCCAAAGTTTCTCCCCTTTCTATCCTCTCTCTGAACGCGGCGGTTTTCGCCGCAAGCTGGCTATCGGACAGTTTTTTCACATCCGGTTCGAGAGAGTTCGTCCTTTCAACCAGGGGAGCAATCCTTTTCAGTTCCCTCTCGTTTCTCGTGCCGACAAACTTCCTTAACACCCACTCAAACATCAAACGCCCCTCTGTTCTGATTTTTTTCCCCGGACTCTATTGTACTTCACCTGGAGACAAACTGACTATCCGAGATACCGGATGGGGTTTATGGGAACCCCGTTTACCCGTATCTCGAAGTGAAGATGAGGGCCCGTACTTTTTCCCGAAGAACCGACCCTTCCCAGAACCTTCCCCTTGCCGACAACCTCTCCGGGTTTGACCAGTATTTCAGAGAGGTGGGCGTATATGGTCTTGAATCCATACCCGTGATCCACCCTGATGACGTTTCCGAAATCGGGGTCATACCCGCATCGAATGACCTTCCCCGATCCGGCGGCCCGGACCTCCAAACCTGCCGGGGCCATGATATCGAGGCCCCTGTGGAACACCGTTCGCTTGGTGAAGGGCGACATCCTGACTCCGAATCCCGAGGATACCACACCCCGAAGAGGCCAGACAGACGGGAGAGACTCGAGCACCTCGAGCCTTAACTCGAGCATGCCCCTTATGTCCTGAAGGTTCTTGAGGTTGACGAGCACCCCTTTCTCGAGTTCTTCGAAGCGCAACTCGACGATCTGCCTGTCTTTTAAAAACGCTCTCGTGCCCTCCTCTTCTGTTCCACCGATGTAGGTCTTGCTCTTTTCACCGGGTTTTTGAATCTTGATCAATTCCTTGATCCTGCTGTCGATGACACGAAGCCGCGAGACCTCTGCCTCGAGCCTCTGGAACTTGTCCTCGAAAAAGGAGAGCATGAACTGCTGCTCGGAGGCCACCTCTCTTAAGTTGGCAAGCTCCAGCCGGTCGCTGATGCTGGTCCTGTAGTCGTATATCATGAAGCAGGTGAAGGAAAAAAAGAGAAGGCAAGCCAGTCCAACGGCCCGCAGAAACACTTTCGACACCGTTACTCTTCTTACCTTTCCGGCATCACCCGAGATTATGAAGAAGGTAACCCGCTTGCTCAAACCGGTCCCCCCTAAAAAAAGCCAAATCTTTGTTAGTATAATATAAAATTTTCCAAAAGGGAAAAGTAAAAAAGAGCACAATCGCTCAAGGGGAAATCCGGTCCCGCGTGGCAGCCTGCAAAACGAGCCGGAGCCTTAGATCCTGCAGATCTATCCCGGGCCTTTTGCCGGTCGAGGCGGGGGGTGCCCATCACCGGAGTTCACGGGCCGCTTTCAAAACTTCGCCTCTATTTAACCTCGTAATCAAAGGGAAAGGATTCCTTCTCAGAACCCCGGAAAACGACGCACTCGATTCGGTAGGCCCCCTTTTCGTCGAGGTTCAGGTCGGCTCCGATATGATTTTCCATGGTGGTGAGCAAAACCTCCGTCGTCTTCCCTCCCGGATAGGTCACCATTACTTTTGCCGAAGTCCCTTCCCCGAGGGGTTTTTCGGGGGTGAGCTCGAAATGATGGGTTATGCCGGCAGGAGCACTCATTCCCATCTTCTCCATTTTAGCCTTCACGTCTACCATGCTCCCCTTCAGATTCGTTCCGAATGCCTGACCGCTGAAGGTCTCTTCCCCCATGGAGCCGTGCCCGCTCATCTCCTTACCATGGGCGCCCTCCATCATCTGCTCCTTACCCGTGTCACCTTTCATCGATTCCGAATGGGCCTCTTCCTTTTTTCCCCCATGCATACCGGCGTATCCCGACCCGCTCAATGCCAGGAAAAGAGCCACAAGCGAGATTACCATAATTCTCGAACCGTTCATGCTCGAACCCTCCGTGTGTATTTTCCGGTATCATACCGGACATTCTACATTATGTCAAAGGTTGATCATTCTCGTTAGTTTGATGTCTTCTCTTTGACAGAAAATTCAAAAAATTATTCACCATCGGGGGCAATAGCGATAATCTTTCTTTTTTTCTTTGAAACTTTGACTTTTTACATTAAGTAGATTATAATCTGTGCTGGTAAAAACGGGTACATGCGAGGTTGCCATGAAAAAATCGATAAAATTTACCTTCCGGCCGGGAAAAAAGGGGATCCAGCAGATCCTGGGAGAGCTGGAAGAGGAAGTCATGGATTTCCTCTGGGAACACGGGAGGGTAACGGTCAAGGAAGTGTTCGAGGTCTTTTCCTCCAGGAAGAAGATCGCCTACACCACCATAATCACGGTAATGAACCGCCTCGTGGAAAAAAACATCCTGAAGAGGGAAAAATCGGGCAAGTTTTACATCTTCGAACCGATATATAATAGGGAGGAGTACAAGGAAATCGTTTCCGACATGGTCATCCGTGGCCTTCTCGAAATAGACGGAGAAAAGGCTATGGCAGCTTTTGTCGACAGCGTGTTCGAAGACCCCGAAGAAATGAGGTTGCTGGAAAAGCTGATCGAAGAAAAAAAAGCGGAAAGGTGAACACCTCGCGTTACACGGAAAAATGTGAAAAAGTGTTCAGAAGGTCGATTGCGATAAGCGCCGTCTTCCTGTTGCTCCCTTCCCTGGTGCTGGTATTTCAGGCCGATCACTATCTGTCCGTGATATTCGATTCCCAGATAATACTTCACCTCTGCCACTTCCTGGAGACCGTGGTCCCCTCGGTCTTCAACCTCATTTTCCTGATCGCCGCCGTCGCATTCTTCCTCTTCATTCCCGCAGGTTTTTTCAAGAGCATTTATCATCTGGTCCGGGGGCTGGCCTTCCCTCCCTTCCTGAAGCCATTTCTCCCCGAGATCTTAAAGCGCGGTGACGGAGATCGAAACAGGGTCGCCGGGTATAAAGTCGTGGAGGTCGACACCCACGTGCCCTTCGCCCTGGCCGGCGGAATCGTTGACAAGAAAATAATCGTCTCGAAATCCCTGAGAACACTTCTGAGTCGGGAAGAATACGATGCCGTTCTCATGCACGAAGTTGGTCATCTCGAGATGGGACATCCCCTGAAAAAGCTTCTCGTTGGTTCGATGCTCAAGGCACTCTACATCCTCCCTTCGAGGAAAGATCTGCTGGTGCGGTTCAGGGCACTTACGGAGCTTTCTGCGGACGAGTTTGCCGTCCGACGGGGAGTCAATCCAGCCGTTCTCGCAGGGGCAATCGTGAAAGCGGCAAGAGGTGGGCAGCTGATTACGGAATCTTCGCTCACGGGACTCACCGATTCTCAGGTGGGGGAAAGGGTGCACGCCCTGCTCGGTATAGAACAGGCGAGAAGCAAAGTCAGCCCGAAAAAGCGTCTCTCCCGGGGGATAGTGAAAACAGTCCCGGCTGCGCTGCTCGTTGTTTTCCTCGCGCAACCGCTCCTGCTAAAACCCGGGGTCTCTTACTGCTACACCCACGGCAAAACCTCGGAAAAAAGCCGCACCATATCCACTACGCTCTCTCTCTGCACCAAGATAGATTGTATGAAATGCACCATCTGCACCCTTGATAATCGGGAGCATCACAGCGCCGGTTCGTAGCTCCAGGTTTACCTATTACAGATTACCGTTCACCCTTCACGGCTCGCAGTACCACAAATCGAATAACAGCACTTCTGATGTTCCGTTGTGCTGATCTTTACCATCTGTGCAGGATTTCCAGGCCCACCTGCATGTAGCGCGTGTCCTCGTTTTTATCAAGATACTCAAAGGCAGGAGAGACTCCCCAGCTGCGGGTGAAAAATATCGTGCCTCCGAATCCGAGGACCTTTGCATCGATGTCACCAACCCGGTCGATCGTGTTCGGCCTGTGCGCCTCGTTTCCATACACGAAGTAGGCGTAAATCCGGTCTGTGCTTCCCATGAACAGCGTTGTTTTCAGGAGAAAAGCGCCATCGGTTGAGTTTCCGCCGCGGTCAAACTCGATTTTCGAAAGGGTAAACCGGGACAGAATAGATACATATCCGTAAGGATAATACTCGCCCGCCATGGAAAACCCGATGAGGTCTGCCCCGTCGAATTGGGAGTAGTGCATGCTCCCGGATACAACCCAGGAAGCCAGGGCGGGCGTTGCCAGCTCGACCAGGCCCGATGCTGTGGGAAATATCTCCGCACCGGGCGCAAAGCCGAGTTCCGACGACAGCTGCAGCCTGTCGCTCAGCCGATAAGACCCCCCGGCGGTGATCTTTCCCTCTGTTTCGTTGAAACGATCGAGAAAATCGGCCCGGCCGAAGAGAGAATAGGAGTTTCCCGAATCGTAGCGGGTCCCCCCGTAGAGGTTGTGACCATCGGAACTGTTGTTGATGCTGAGGTAGGAATACCCGAAGAATGCCTCGTAGGAATAGATAGCGGCAGCTTTCCTCCTTATTTCCAGGGCATCCCTGTCGCGGGGATCGTCGTCGAGAATTTTCCGGGCATAGTACAGCGCTTCATCCCTGTTTCCCGTCCTCAGGTTGTACCGTGCAAGCCGTATCAGGACTTCCTTGCTCCCCGGGTTTTTCACCCGCTCCCTCTCCAGGATCCCTATCGCTTTCTCGTAATCCAGTTCCCATGCATAGGTGTCGGCAATTCCCGTAATCGATTCAAGGCTCCCGGGATCCAGCCTGAGCACGTCCCGGTAGGCACTCCTCGCACTCTTATACCTTCCCATCCATGCAAGGACCTTCGCCCTCCCGCTCAGGGCCTCGATGTTTTCCGGGTCGTCATCCAGGATAAACTCGTAAATATCGAGAGCTCCCTCGAAATCCTTCTCCATCGCCCTCTCTCTGGCTTCCGCAAGCTCCCTGTCCATGAACGCCCCGTGACTGAAACCGCTGAGAACCTGAAAGAAGGCGAGGGTGATGAAAAAAATCGCCCACTTATTGCACCGCGCGAGCAACTTCATCTTCACTCCTTTTTCCTCGATCTTTTGGGAACCCGATCCTTTCAAATTTTTCCCATCCCTTTTTCCCGGTGAAGAAGTCCACGGTGGCTCTCACCCTCCAGAAAACCGTTGCCTGGCGGTACCCGAAGTTTTCCATTACCGCAAAACCGGCAAGCGTCGCTATCTCGCCTGCCGTGTTGAAAGAGATGAGCGTCTCGACGGGTTCCTCTTTTTTGCCCCCCCTCTCCGGCCAGGCGCTGAAAACGAGAGACGCAACAGAGACGAGAACCCCGTATCCCACGGAAAAAACAAAAAAGAGAAAGAGGTAGGTATAGTTTAACTTGTCGAAATAGAAAAGGAGGGGCAGCGTGGCATATCCCAGGAGCTCCACCGGCGCACCGAGCAGCTCAAAAAAGGCATAGTAGGGAAACGCAAACAGTCCTATCCGCCCATACTCGGGGTTGAAGAGCATCTTTTTGTGGAACAGCACGTTCTCCATGAGCCCCCTGTGCCACCTGTTTCGCTGCTTTGAGAGGCTCGAGAGGTCTTCGGGTGCTTCTGTCCAGCAGAGCGGATGGGGTACGTAGAATATCTTTTTTTTCAGCTTCTTCTCCTTCAGGTATCGGTGAATGCGCACGATGATCTCCATGTCCTCGCAGACGGTCTCCTTCCCGTAGCCCGTGAATTCCTTCGTTATCTTCGACGTGAGGTGCCGGGTAAGGTACCCTCCCACTCTTTCGACATAGTGCTTGTTGAAAATACCGAACACGCCGGAAATGATCAAAAGGCAGTTCAACCGGGAAAGCGCTGTCCTGCCGAGGGTAAAGGAACGGATATACTCGACGATCTGAAATCGGGCGATCCAGCTTTTGGGCAGCCTGACCCTCTTTATCCTCCCCCCCTCTATTTCACACCCGTTCAGGATTGCCACCTGGCCCCCGATTGCGATGATATCCTCATTGGTGAGAAGAACGCGGAATGCCTGGAGGAGGGCGATCTCGTCGACGACGGAGTCTGCATCGATGGAAACGAAATAGGAGCAGGTGGAACCGTTGATACCGGCATTCAACGCGTCCGCCTTTCCACCGTTTTCCTTGTCTATCAGCACAATGCGGATAATATTGTCCTTTACATGCCTCTTCGACTCGTAAAATCCAAGGACGGGGGCAGTGGTGATACCCTCGGTATAGTTGATATCGACCCTCCTCATCTCAAAAGCCTCTCTCAGGACCCTGAGCGTCCCATCAACGGATCCGTCGTTTACGATGATGATCTCGAAGGTGGGAAATCTCAGGTTGAGGAGTGAACTGACGGACTCGACAATCGTTTTCTCCTCGTTGTATGCAGGCACGATGATCGAAATCGGGGGGGTAAAGGGAGATTCCATGATCATATCGAGGTCCTCGTAAGCTTTCCCGACAACCCTTCTTTTGACCTCGGAAAAGGAAAAGACGACGAAAAAAAGGTTCACGGAGTTGTAAACAACAAAATAGGAGAGAAAGAGAATTTCTAAAAACCGGTAGAACGTATCCATCGGTAAAATCTCACTCCACGCTGTACTTCTCTGCTTCCTCCCTTATTTCAGGGGAGGAATCCTTCAGGGCATTGTTGATTATCTCCCTGAACTGGTCGCTCTGGTTCAGCGCCAGCACCCTGATACCGTGCAGTCTCCTCCTGGTGTCCTTTGCATATCGCGCCAGTTTTATCATCTCCTCTTCCGGGCACAGCTCGAACACGACCTTTTTTGCCTCCGAATCCATCTTCGAAGGCTCGTCGTAGCATATCCCCAACCCGTAGAGGAAACCGGTGTAAAATGGCCTGGACTCAGGTGATCGGGCCAGATAAGCTTCGAAGATCTTCCGGGCCTGTGCCACGTCCAGCTTCGCAATCCCCATGGCCGCCCTTTTTCTGACGAACCCGTCTTCATCGGAGAGCATGTTCAAAATGATGGGGAATGCAGATTTATCAGCGGTTCTGGATATGGCGTTTACCGCGGCGGCCCGGACACGCTCGTCAGGATCGGCGAGCATTCTCTCCATATACCGTATCAGCCTCCTCCGGTTGAATTTCGAAAGGGCCCCCACCGCTGCCGCGCGAACATCCCCATCGCCGTCACCGAGCATGTTGACCAGGTACCTCAGGCAGCCCCTCTTCCGGGTTTTCCCCATGAGCCATATCAGCCCGAGTTTCCTGGTCTTCGACTCCGGTATGATGCGTGTCAGCTCGGTTACCCTCTCCGGGTCCTTCTTCAGTATCTTTGAGAGAGACGAGGTGACCGCCTCCCGCAGCTCCCTGTCGTGGGTATCGATAGAGTGAAGGAGAGCCTCCCCGAGAATCTTTGCTCCATCGTAATCGCCGAAAAACTCGGCGGCTTTGATCTTCACATCCATTGCCGGGTCGGCGAGCATGGAGGAGAGCGCCGAGACCACCTCATCTTCCCTTCCCACATGCACAATCGCCTCCATTGCCTTGATCCTTACTTTTGGGGACGGGTCTGTCTTCATGAACCCAAGAAGCGTCGGAAAGCTCTCAGCGGAAGCGACGAGTTTCAACACGGTCATTGCCCTGACCCTGCTCTTCTCATCGGGGGATCCCTTCACGCGTCCGACAATCTTGGCTACGAAGCCACCGATATCCGGTGTGAGAACGAGCTCTACCTCCAGGTTCTCTGTTCCCCGTGCCTTTGCGCGAAGTCGCAACAGAAGCCGTTGAAAACGCGCGTCGTCGTTTATGCGGTCGATCTCTTCCCGTATCTGCGTTACGTTTTCTCTCTCGTAAATGACCGCAAGGGTCGAGGGGTCGTCAAAAGATGCAAGCCCCATCAGGGCAGCGGCAACCACCCGGGGGCTCGGGTCCCCACGGAGCAAAACGAGCACGGGGGCAAGCTCCGACGAGCCCGCCGCGCCCGCTGCCAGCGCAAAGGCCACCCGTACATCCAAAACGGGATCCTCAGACAGGGGCGTCGCTATTTTCATGGCCGCCGGGACAGAAGGAGCCTCTAACACACCAATGAGGGAAGCGATCCTCACCCCCTCGTGGGGATCGAAAAGGCCCCTTACGAAGATAGCGCTGTCACCTTTCTCCTGAAACGTTGAGAGCGCGAAAACCGCCTGCTCTCTCACGTCGGTGTCCCCGCTCTCGGTCTTCCCGAGTACATAGCGGTGCGCTTCTTCTCCGCCCATCCCGGAAGCTACCCGGATGAGGGTGGATACTTCCCCCCGGGAGAGGTGGGCAGGGTTCAGAAGAGAGATGATTTCGGGGAAGGGGACGGGCTTTACCGTGGTGAGATATTCGGCCACGGCATCCCTGACAGCGGGAGCGCCGCCGGAGATGAGCCTGACTGCATCCCTGAAGACATCCCTGTCATTTCGGAAGGAAAAATAGCGTACCGCCTCAATCCTTACCTCGTCAGAAGGATCCTTCATACACTGCGCGACCCTTCCGGTATCCACGGGTATGCCGAGGCAGCGAACCATGGAGATGGCTGCCGCCCTCACAGCCGGCGAGGGATCATCAAGGAGGGCCATTACCCGGCCTGCATAGCTGTCGACCCTCAACCGAATGAGGGCCCTCAAGGCAGATTCCCTCGCTACGGGGCTCTTATCAAAGAGTATTTCGGCTATCTCGGGGGCAAACTCGTGCGCCTCGAGTTTTCCGAGGGCTTCCACCGAGGCCGTTCTCACCCAGTAATCCCCGGCTTTCAGGTATTTGATGATCTCCGGTATCGCCTCGGTTGCCCCCATGTTGCCCAGGCTTTCTATGATCCGTGCTCTGAGCGTCCAGTCGGTCGAGGCGTTAAGCAACTCAAGGAGCGCGGCCGCCGACTTCCTGCTCCCAGCCTCCCCGAAGAGTCTCACCACCCTCTTCTGCAATGTGGGCCTGGCGTGAAACAGTTTTTCGCTCATTCCCTCCGTTATTCCCGCCGTAATAACGAGGAGAAGAATTTTTCTCAAGCCGGGTTTGAATTTTTCCTCACCGTACTCAGCAAGCACACGGGCAAGGTAACCCATGCGTTCAAGAGCCATACCCGCCATTCTCCGGACCTCCCCATCTTCTTCCTGGAGGGCAACGAGGAGACCCGGCACTGCGGGCTCGCCTATCTGCTCGAGTGCCTCCACGGCCCGCACCCTGACCCACCACTCGGGGTCCTTCAGGATATTGATCAGATAGTCTGTGACCGACGGGTGGGCAATCGCCCCGAGGCCCTGCGCGACCCGTGCCCTGACAAACGGCACGGGATCGGATATCAACATCTCGAGGAGCTTGGGCACAGCCCTGCTCTCCCGGATCTTCCCCAGGGCCCCCACTGCCTTCGCCCTCATCTCAGCACTTACGTCTGAAAGCGCATCTATGAGGAAGACCGCGGCGTTTTCAGCCCTCAACCATCCCAGTATCTCCGCGGACCAGGCCCTTCTATTTTCGTTTTCAAAATTCTCGAGCTCCTTGATAAGGGGCTCTATCGCGTCCTCCCCGATGCTATAAATGGTTTCTCCTATGCGGGGGGGAAGCCACTTCTCCGGGTAGCCGAGGGCATTTATCAAAAATGGCAACGCCCTTTTGTCCTTTATCCTTCCCAGGGCCCGCAGAGACGCCCCCCGTACGTCCTCATCCTCGTCCTTCACGTTCCTGATAACATCGATAAGGTGTGGCACGGCCTCTGCAGACCCAATGAGTCCCAACTTTTCCGCAGCAAGAGCCCTCTTTTTCCAAGATTCTGAGCTTTTAAGTGTTTTTATATTATTTTCTGTAATTCCGGTAGCGTCATAATAGACCTTGAAATAGCTTACCGGGACATTTTTTTCCAGGGCGCTCCTGTCCAGGATTGCCTCGATAAGACCCATGTCGCCCAGCGATTTAAGCCTGTCAGAGACGCCATCACCAGATGCGCGGTCTCCTTCGACGAGCTGCCGCACGATATCACCATGCTTCGCCCTCTCCCTTTTCACTTTCCCCGCCATATATTCTATGAACTTCCTGTAGTAGATCAGAGCGAGAAAGAGGACAAGGATAGCAAGAAGGAGCAGGAATGAAAGGAAAATGAGAGGCTTACTGTTCATGGCAACTCATGCTACCTACCGCTACTCGGGTCACCTATATAGATATCGGATTTTTGCCTGGATGTAAAAAGAAAAAGCCGGGCGATACCCGGCTCATAATTGGGGGGGAACGTCTTTTCTCGGTTTAAAACTATCGTTACAGGGTGCTGGCGGCCTTTTTGTCCTGATTGCTTTTTTCATCCCGGTTTTTGATCACCACATCGTCCAGTACTTCCCCGCAGATTACACATCTCCATGCGTAAAAAACTTCGAGCATGTCCTGATACCGCTCATATATCATGAGGCCGTTGCACCTTGGGCACTTCATTTACATCCCCCTTTTATTCCTCATTTTTTTCTATGATGATCTTCACCTTGTTCGGTTTCAATATCAGGCGTTTTTTTCCTGCCAGCGTGGCCGGAGGGAAACCCGATTATTTGCACTATTTACTGTTTCCACCGCCAAAAATCTGGTAGTATGGTTTTTTATTACCCTGAAGGTATCGATGGCGTGGGAAGCAAAATAAAAATAAAGAAAAAACTCGGGGAACTCCTCATTGAAAGCGGCATGATCTCTGAAAATGATCTCACAGAGGTTCTCGCCGAGCAGAAGACGAAGAGGAAAAAGGTAGGCGAAATTCTGGTTGAGTCCGGTTTTTGCACGGAAATTGAGATTGCCACGGCCCTGTCATCCCAGCTCGGGATGCAATTCATCGACCTGAAAAACACCGCCGTCGAACCGGTGGCGATAGACATCATACCGGAGAAAGTTGCGAGGAAACATCTCATCATTCCCACCAACATAGACGGCAAGGACCTGCACGTAGCCATGGCCGACCCCTTGAGCTTCGAGGCCTTCGAGGACGTGCGTTTCGCGTCGGGTTTTACCATTCAACCTTTCGTTGCCACCAAGAGCGACATCATCTGGGCAATCGACCACCACTACAACCTGGGAGCTTCCCTGGACACGCTGGTGAAAGACATATCCGCCGACAAGGTGGTTGAGGTCCTTCACGAATCGAAGGAAGAGAAGCGTGACACGGAAGACCTGAGAAAAAAAAGCGAGGCGGCACCGGTAATAAGGATGGTCAACCTCATCATCTCCGAAGCAGTCGAAATCGGCGCATCGGACATCCACATCGAGCCCGACCGGGGAAACCTCGTTATCAGGAACAGGGTCGACGGCTTGCTGAGGCAAAGCATCGAGCTCCCCAAGTGGGTCCAGGGCGCCGTCATTTCACGAATAAAAATCATGGCGAACATGGATATTGCCGAAAAGAGGCTCCCCCAGGACGGCAGGATCGGCGTTCGCGTGGGGGGGAGCATGCTCGATCTCCGCATATCGAGCCTCCCGACGCATTATGGCGAAAAGGTGGTGGTAAGGATTCTTGACCCCGCAAATGCCATCATCTCCGTCGATGCCCTGGGAATGGAGGGGAAAAACCTCGACAAGTTCATCTCCCTGATCTCCAAACCGCAGGGCATAATTCTCGTTACGGGCCCGACGGGGAGCGGTAAAACCACCACCCTCTACTCGGCTCTCACGAATATAAAGAGCATCGAGAAGAACATCACGACCATAGAAGATCCCGTCGAGTACGAGCTCGAAGGGATAAGCCAGGTGGCGGTAAACGAAAAAGTGGGGCTTTCCTTCGCCAATGCCCTGCGCTCGATACTCCGGCAGGACCCGGACGTGATCATGATAGGTGAAATGCGGGATTACGAGGCGGCGACGATCGCCATGCAGGCCTCATTGACCGGCCACCTCGTGCTGAGCACGGTGCACACGAACAGCTCCGTTGCCACGGTAACGAGAATGCGGAACCTGGGCATCCCCTCCTACCTCATCGCTTCGTCGATAATCGGCATCATCGCCCAGAGGCTCGTCAGAGTCATCTGCCCCGACTGTAAAACGAGGGACGATCCGGACAGGGAAAAGCTCAACAAACTCAAAATAAGCGACAAAGAGAAAAAAGATGTCAAGTTCTACCGGGGCAAAGGATGCTCCTCGTGCGGCCTCACAGGATTCAGGGGAAGAAAAGGGATCTACGAGATTCTCCCCTTTACCCAGAAGGTAAGGGAGCTGACGGCGAACGACGCAAGTGAGGCAAACATAATGCAGGTGGCCGTGGCGGAGGGGATGCAGACCCTCACCCAGACATCTATCGACAAGGCCCTGAAAGGAATCACTTCGGTCGACGAGGTGGTGAAAGCAATCCAGATGGAGGACGAGTCAGGCTCCATCTGTGCTGAATGCAGCGCCTTCCTGGGTCCCGAGTTCGTCGCCTGCCCCCAGTGTGGAAAAAAGGTCATAGACACCTGCCCGAGCTGCAAGAAGACCGTCGACGCCGTCTGGCGGTTCTGCCCGTACTGCAAGCACGACTTCCTCGAATCGATCCCGATCCGCCAGACATCACCCTGAGCCCATACTCCCTTTTAAAATTCATCGTTTGGAAACCGTGCGCTGTGTGGCATTGCCGTGTTCGGCGTGCGAAACCAAAAAACAGGGCCGTTATCAACCCGGAACAGGGGAACCTGGACCCGGGGCCGTTACTTTGCGAAGTGGCAGGAGACGAGGCGCCCCCCCACTTCCCTGAGCAGGGGCTCCTCCTTTTCGCATATAGCACCGGCTATCGGGCACCGCGTGTGGAAGGAACACCCGGGCGGGGGGAATATGGGCGAAGGAATATCACCGGACAGCACTATCTTCCTCCCCTTTTTCCCGGGAACGGGCCGGGGTATGGCTCCGATGAGCGCTTTCGTGTAGGGATGGCGGGGGTCATGGAAGATCAGGTCGCAATCTCCCGTTTCCACGATCTCACCGAGATACATGACCGCCACCTTGTTGCACAATAAGTTGACCACTCTCAGGTCGTGGGAAATGAAGAGGTAGGCAACTCCCATCGCCTCCCTTATTTCCACGAGGAGATTGAGGATCTGAGCCTGAATTGACACATCCAGGGCCGAGAGGGGCTCATCGGCCACGATCAAATCAGGCTTGAGCGCTATCGCGCGCCCGATGCAGACCCGCTGCCTCTGTCCGCCGCTGAACTCGTGGGGGTAGCGGGACATGGCATCGGGGGACAATCCCACCCTCCCGAGAACCTCGGCAACGGCATCTTTCAGCTCCCCGCGGTCAACGAGATTGTGGATGAGCATGCCCTCCCCTATGATGGATTCCACCCGCATCCGGGGGTTCAGGGAGGAGTAGGGATCCTGAAAAATAATCTGCATCCTCCGCCGCAGAGGTCTGAGCTTTCGCTCGGGGATCTCGGTTATATCGAGCCCGTCGAAATGCACCCTCCCCTCATCGGCGCGAAGGAGGCGTATCGCCACCCTCCCGAGGGTGGTCTTGCCGCACCCCGACTCACCCACGAGGCCAAACGAATCTCCCCGGGAAAGGGACATGGTCACACCTGATACGGCTTTGACGACGCCCCCCCGGCTGGAGAAGGTAGACTTGAGGTGGAACCGCTTGTGGATATTTCGCAGCTCCAATATGCCTTCTTTCACGGACTGGCCCATGCCCTTTACCTGCCCCCCCCTCTCTCCACCCAGTAACATGCGCAGAGGTGGCCATTCCCGTAGTCGCGCGTCTCGGGAAAGGCAACATCGCACAGTTCCGGTATTCTCTCCTGGCACCTTTCGAAGAACGGGCACCCCGGGGGGAGGGAGGTCAAATCGGGCACGATCCCGGGGATAGGCTCCAACCTCCTTTTCTTTCTTTCGAGGGAAGGGATAGACAAAAGAAGCCCCCTCGTGTACGGGTGCAGTGGATCCTCGAAAATGTCTGCCACGGTGCCCATCTCGACCACTTTTCCAAGGTACATAATGGCCAGCCTGTGCGCCACCTCGGCGACGATGCCCATGTCGTGGGTGATGAGCAGAACGGTCATCCCGAAGGCCTCCTTTATCTCCTCGATCAGCTCGAGGATCTGGGCCTGGACGGTAACATCGAGGGCCGTCGTCGGCTCGTCGGCTATGAGGAGAGAGGGGTTGAGGGCCAGCGCCATTGCAATCATCACCCGCTGGCGCATCCCCCCGCTCAGCTGATGGGGGTAATCTCGAATCCGCCTGCCGGAATCGGGAATTTTAACGCGGGCAAGCATATCCTCGGCCCTCTCCATTCCCTCCCGCCAGCCACAAACGCCGTGTGCCGTGTAGACCTCCGCTATCTGGTAACCGATGGTAAAGACGGGGTTCAGCGAAGTCATGGGCTCCTGAAATATCATGCTGATCTCCTTTCCCCGAACCTCACGCATCTGCTTCTCATCGATGGAGATGAGGTCCCTTTCCCCAAACATGATCCGTCCCGACTCGATGAAACCACCGGGCTGGGGGAGAAGACGCATTATGGAGAGCGCCGTGAGCGTCTTTCCGCACCCAGATTCCCCGACAAGGGCGAAGGTCTCCCTCTCGCGAATGGAAAAAGTCACGTCCCTGACGGCATACAACTTCCGGCCCTCCACATCGAAACCGCAGGTGATATTTTCAACAGATATGGTGTCGGTCACCAGATCCTCCCTGTCCTTACGGCAGCTCACTTGAGCCGGGGATCGATAGAATCCCGGATGCCCTCGCCAAGGAGATTATACCCCAGAACGGTCACGAGAATGGCCAGCCCCGGGAAGAGGGAAAGCCACCAGGCAAACTCTATGTTATCCTTTCCCGCCGTCAGGATGTTTCCCCACGAGGGCGTTGGCGGTTGCACCCCGATGCCGAGAAATGAAAGCGCCGACTCCGTGAGTATGGCGCCGGCAACTCCCAGCGTCGCCGCTACCAGGATGGGCGCCAGCGTATTCGGCAGGATGTGCCTGAACATTATCTTGAGGTCTGATTCCCCGAGAGCCTTCGCTGCCTGGACGAAATCCCTGCTCTTGAGCGACAGGGTTTCCGCCCGGACGAGCCTGGCCACTCCCATCCAGCCCGTGAGACCGATGACGATCATGATGTTCCATATCGACGGCTCGAGGAAGGCGATGACGGCGAGAATCAGGAAAAAGGCCGGGAAACAGAGCATGATATCCACGAAGCGCATCAGCAGGGTATCGATGATCCCCCCGAAATAGCCTGCAGACAGCCCTATACAGGTGCCGATGAGTACCGCTATCCCCACGGCAACGAAGCCGACCTTCAGGGATATCCGTGCCCCGTATATCATCCTGGACAGGACATCCCTGCCCAGCTCGTCCGTTCCCATCAGGTGTGCCCGTGAGGGCGGGGAAAAGATCGATTGGACGTCGAACTCGTTGGGTTCATGGGGCGATATGTACCCGGCGAAGAGGGAGAGGAAGAAGAAAAAGAGAATGATCACGAGTCCCGAGAGGGCGAGCCGGTTCCTGGTGAACCTCCGGTAGAAATCGTACAAAAGCAGCGACCGCCTCATCCCTCCCCCTCCCTGATTCTGGGATCGGCCAGAGCGTAGCCAACATCGGCGAGAAGGTTGCCAATGAGCGTGAGAACGGCCCCGATAAAAAGGATCCCCAGCACGACGGGATAATCTCTCGACATGACTCCCTGGTAGAACAGCCTCCCCATCCCCGGGATAGCGAATATGGTCTCGAATATGACCGACCCCCCGATGAGGGTCGGGACAGACAGGCCGAGAATGGTTATCACCGGGAGAAGGGCATTTCTCATCGCATGCTTGAATATGACCCTGTTTTCCGAAATGCCCTTCGCCCGCGCCGTTTGGATGTACTCCTGCCTGACCACCTCGAGCATGTTCGACCGCATGTACCGGGAGAGCCCGGCCAGGCCGCCGAACGCTCCGAGAACGACGGGCATGATAAGATGTCTTCCCCGGTCGGCGATCTTTCCGAAGAGAGAGAGCCTGTCGTAATCAAGCGAATTGATTCCCGATATGGGAAGCCAGCCGAGCTTGACCCCGAACAGGATCATGCACAGGAGGGCGAGCCAGAAAGTAGGCGTGGCAAAACCGACGAAAACGAAGACAGTCGTGCCCTTGTCGAAAAATGAGTCTTTCTTCACTGCGGAGATCACCCCCAGGGGGATCGCGATCGATATGATCACGATCATGGAAAGCACATTGATCTCTATGGTGATGGGGAGCCTCTCCTTTATCTTCTCGATCACGGGCTTTCCGTCGGGCTGGAAACTCTGCCCGAAGTCGAGGGTAGCGAGCCTCTTCAGCCAGTTCGTGTACTGCACGTGAAGGGGCTTGTCGAGACCGTAGTACGCGATGAGCCTCTCCCTCGCCTCAGCACCCGCCTGCGGGTTGAGGTCCGTGACAAGGTCGGTGGGCGAGCCGGGAGCAAGATGGATGACGGCAAAGGTGATAATCGTTATCCCCAGGAGGAGGGGGATCATGAGGAGCAATCTCTTTGCAAGGTACTTTCCCAAAAGGATCTCTCCCGTCAGAATTTTGTGTGGCGGATTTCACTTTCCGGGACGTACCATTCGATGAAGTTGTACGTGATACCCGCAGGCGCGGGCTCGATGTTTCTGAACCTTTTGTGGACGGCGGGGAGAGACTCGCCCACATAGAGGAAATTGTAGGGCTGCTCTTCAGCCAGGATCTCCTGGAGCCGCCAGTAGTACTCCCTCCTCTTTTCCTTGTCGAAGGTCCTTCTTCCCTTCTCGAGAAGTTCATCCACCTCGGGGTTGGCGTAACTTATGAAATTCAATTCTTTCTCACCCGTCTTGCTCGAATGCCATATGTTGTACTGGTCGGGCTCGGGACCGGTACCCCAGCCGAGAATGACCGCCTCGAAGTTCTTTTTGTCTATGAACTCGTTTATGAAGGCCGCCCACTCCACAATCCGGATCTTCACCGAAACGCCTATCTTTTCAAAATAGGACTTGATGAGGGTGGCGGTTTTGGAACGGGCCTCGTTCCCGTGGTTCGTCATGATCGTGAAGTTGAACTCCCTTCCATCCTTGTCGAGAATCCCGTCTCCGTCCGAATCCTCCCACCCCACTTCCGCGAGCAGTTCCTTCGCCTTCTCCGGGTCATACTCGAACTTCCTCACGCCCGGGTTATGGACCCATGTGTCGGGTTTATAGGGAGTCGTGGCCTCAACGCCCAGCCCGAGCAAAACGCCCTTGAGTATGTCCATCCTGTTTATGGCGTGAGACAGGGCCTGCCTGACCCTCTTGTCCTTGAAGAGGGGGTTTTTCAGGTTGTATCCCAAATAGGTGTAGGAGAAGGAGATGTACCTGAACTTATTGTATCTCTTCTTGAACTCCGCAGCCTCGGTCTGCCTTCGGTACTGGGGAGGCGTAAGGCCCATGAAATCAACCCCGCCTGCCTTGAGTTCGAGAAACATGGTTGCCTGGTCGGGGATGATCCGGTAAATAATCCTGTTTATGTAGGGCCTGCCAAGAAAGTAATCGTGATTCGACTCGAGCACCACTCTCTCCGCGGGTTTCCACTCCACGAACTTATACGCTCCCGTACCCACCGGGTTCCTGTTCTGCTCGCTCTTTATGGGGTCCTCCGTGTCCCGCAGCCGATGTTCGGGAAGGATGTACAACCCCCACGACCCGAGGGCGGGCGCATAGGGCTTTTCATACTCGACGACAAATGTGTGGGGATCGGGAGCGTAGGCATTCTTGACCTGCAGGAATGACTCCGCATATGCCGTCGGCGTCCGCGGATCGATCATGAACTTGTAGGTAAAGAGCACATCTTTCGAGGTAAAGGGCTCCCCGTCGTGCCACTTCACGTCTTTCCTCAGGTGAAAGACGATCTTCAACCCCCCCTCCTCGATCTCCCACGATTCGGCGAGAACTCCCTCTAACTCGAGGTTCTTGTCGTACCGTACGAGGCCGTCATATATGAAATCGCCTATGTCGCGGGAAGCCGAATCGGAGGTGATGTTCGGGATGAGCCCCGATATGTCCCCGATCGAGCCGATGATGATCGCGTCTCCGTAGGAGGGAGCCTTGCCTCCGTTCCCAACGGCAATATCGACGACATCCTTCGGCGGCACAGCGCTCTTTTTTTCGCTTCGATCACCACAGCCCGTCGCAAGGACCAAAGCGAGAAATACGATGAAAAGAGATAGCCTCCTGCCCCTGTCAGCCTTCATGGAGTTCCTCCTCGTACAGACGTTCCACGTCGATGGTGAGCGTACACCCGCGCAGTTTCATTTCCACCGATGACGGCACATGATAATTACCGTCCCCGTAAAAGTATTTCAGCCGCACCGTGAAATCTTTGAGGCGGTATTTCGCTTTCTTCAGTCTCATGTCCCCGTCGCTGGCCACGGAAAACCCCTCTCCCTTGTATCGATAGCCACTCCCGGCGACGAAGAGGTTTCCCTCCCGGCCCGCGAAGGGGAGTTTCCCCGTCAGGAGCCCCCTGATCGAAAGGTTCCTGCCCAGACCTTCCATAACAAAACGAACCCTTTCGCTGAACCGTTGATCCACCGCGGCCGATTCATCGTACCGGAAGAGATACGGCACCGTGTCGCCTTCCACCTGGTGGGCCCTGAACAGCAGATCTCCCGCTATGCCGTAGAGATAAATGATCGAGGAGTCCCGGCTGAAGGTCGCGCCCATGATGAAGGGAAAACTCGAGCCACCGCACACCATATCGCCGTTGTAGACTGCCCTCCCGGCAAAGCCGCTGCTGTGAGAGGTTTTCACAAAAAAAAGGCGTGCAATTTCGCTCTCGGGCCTCTTCGCGGGGAAGCCTGCGCAACCGGCGAGAAAAAGAACTGCAACCCACAGCGCCGTGCTTCCCCGATAAGGAATAGTTATTTCCCAATCTCCTTCATCTTGTTTTGAACAACCTCGGGGTTCTCGTGGTTGTTCTTGAGCGCTCTTTCATAAAACTGGATCGCCTCTTCATCTCTTGACAGAGCCCTCAGCACGTCTCCCATGTGCTCGAGGACAACGGGATCGTCGGGAACGAATTTTATGGCCCTCTCCAGCTCCAAGAGGGCCGCCTTCATCTTGCCCTGCCTGTAATAGACCCATGCCAGACTGTCTATGAAGTAACCATCATCGGGTTTTATGTCCAGGGCCTTCTTTATCATCGTCTCCGCCTCGTCGAGCTTGACGTTCCTGTCTGCATAGGTGTAGCCGAGATAGTTCAGTGCCGTGGCGTCATCGGGATTCAGCTCGATTGCCCGCTTCATCTGCTTTTCCAGGAGCTCGAATTCTCCGAGCTTGTCATAGACGACACCGAGGAGGAAATGGGCTCTATCGTTGTCGGGAACCCTCGAGATTGCTTCTTTCAGCACTTCCTCGGCCTCTCTGTGCATCTTGTTGTCGTAGTAGACTTCGCCGAGAAAGAGCATGACCTCAACATCCTCCGGGTACTTCTCCCTTAATTTCGTAAGCGATTGAATCGCCTTGTCGGCCTCGTCCCTTTTCGAGAAGAGGAAGGCAAGGTGAAATATGGCGTCACGGTAGTATTCGCTGTCCTCCGGCACTTTTGAAAATTCCGCCTCAGCCTGCTGGATCATGCCCTTCTCCTGGTATGCCCCGCCGAGAAACATTCTCGCCCGGAAATCGTCGGGTTTCAGCGTCAAGACAAAGTTGAATTCGTCGATTGCCTTGTCGATCTCCCCGCTCTCGAAATAGAGGAGCCCGAGTTTCGTCCGGAGGGTGACGTTGTTCATGTCGAAGGACTTCAGCGTCTCGTACTGATCCACCGCCTTTTCGTATTCTTTCTTCAGAATGTAGATCTGGCCGAGCCTCTCCCGCACCAAACGGTTCGATGGGTTCAGCTTGATGGCCTTCATGTACATCTGTGCCGCCTCGTCGCTTTTCCCCTGGAGGTCGAGAATCCAGGCAGAGTCGATGATGGCACTATCAAAGGATGGGTGTATCTCCATTGCTTTCCTGTAATTTTCGAGGGCCTCGTCATATTTTTTCTGCGCCGCCAGGGTCCTGCCGAGGTAAAAGTAGCCGAGGAAGTAACCCGGATTTTTTTCAACCAGCTCCCCGAGAGTTCGCTCCGCTTCCTCGAAGTTCTTATCCTCTGCAAACAGCGTCGACAGCTGCAGGAAAGCCTCCTCCTCATCGGGATAGTTGTTTATGAGCTCTTTGTAGAGAGCCACCGCCTCATCCCTTTTTCCCGTCGCCGAATAGATGCCGGCAAGGAGCTCAGTGGCCCTCTTGTTGCCGGGGTCGAGCTCCAGGGCTGTCTCGAGATACCCTTCCGCCTTTTCGAACTCCCCCTTTTTGAGGTACACGCTGGCAAGCTCGGTATAGATGGTGGGCTCACGGTCTTCGAACTTGAGAGCTTTCAGATAATACTCAGCCGCGGTATCGAGCAGGCCGTTACGGTAGTTCATGTGACCCAGCATGAAGTAATAGTAACCTTTTCCCCGAATCTTCGACCGCGCAGCACCGAAGCCGTGAAATGCAAATGACCAGGAGACCGTGACGGCAATCATCAGGATAATCGCGCATGTTATAAGCCGTTTCTTTCTCATTTTCTCTCCAATTTTATCTGCAGACAATTTATATATTATACAATGTATTTACATTCAATATCACGGGGGCATCATGCTGGAAAGGATTAATGTCGACAGGGTCATGAACAGGCTCATGAAAAACGGAGGCGAGTACGGGGACCTCTTTTTCGAAAAGAGCCTCGTCACCAGAATATCACACGAGGACAACAGGCTGGAGAAAATCATCACCGGAACCGACACCGGCGTGGGAGTCCGCCTCGTGCGGGATTTACGGACACTGTACGCCTGGACCAACAGCGCAGACGAGAAAACCCTCCTCGAGCTTGCCTCACGCCTGTCCGATATTTCGAAATCGGGCAAGATGGAAGGGCTGACCATCGCACCTTTGAAAAAAATACCCGCAGTGAGCGAGGTAAGGATGCCGCCCGGGTCATGTGAATTCAAGGGAAAGGTAGAGAAAGTCCTCAGCGCGCGGGAGGGTGCGCAGGTTGCAGACAACGTGAGCCAGATACGGATACACTACAGCGAGGCGTCGCGAACGATCCAGGTGGCAAACAGTTTCGGCGAGTTTCTTGAAAATCCCCAGACCTATGTCCTTTTCACCGCACAGGTCGTGCTGTCGCGCGACGGAAGGCTTCAGATGGGATACGAGTCAGAGGGCGGGACAACGGGGGTGGAGATTTTTGGCGGCGACATACCCTTCAAAATCGGTGAAAAAGCCTCGAGGAGGGCGCTTATGATGCTCGACGCCAAGAAATCGCCGGGAGGCAGGATGCCCGTGGTGCTCTCGAGCGAAGCCGGCGGTACGATGATCCACGAAGCGGTCGGGCACGGCCTCGAGGCAGACCTCGCCATGGGAGGGCTCTCCGTGTACAGCCGCAAAGTCGGCCAGCAGATCGCTTCGCCGCTCGTCACGGTCGTCGACGACCCCACCGTCCCGGGCAAGAGAGGCTCCTACGCAATTGACGACGAAGGGACGATGAGCGGGAAAACGGTCCTGGTCGAAAAAGGTATCCTGAAAAACTACATGTACGACAGGCTTCAGGCCATCAAGGGCGGCGGGAGCTCAACGGGAAACGGAAGACGGGAATCATACCGGCAGAGGCCGATACCGAGAATGAGCAACACGATCATAGAGCCGGGGGAATCTCTGCCCGAGGACATAATCGGTTCCGCCGGAGAGGGGCTGTTCGTCAGGAAAATGGGCGGCGGGCAGGTCAACACGGTAACGGGAGATTTCGTCTTTGAAGTGTCAGAAGGGTACCTGATCAAAAACGGGCGAATCGACGAACCGGTGCGGGGGGCAACGTTAACCGGAAACGGTCCGGAAGTCCTGAAGATGATAGACATGGTGGGCAGCGACCTTGGCTACGGTATCGGGACCTGCGGGAAAGACGGTCAGGGCGTCCCCGTAGCAGACGCCCAGCCCACGCTCCGTATCGGGAAACCCTTCATAACGGTCGGGGGGACACCCGACTGACCGGCGCCATTCGCCGGGGGGAAACGCAACCGGACAGTCCCGGCTTTTGCGGCACAAAAAGACCCCGTGAAAGGGCGAAGCGAAAAAACACCCAACAACCGCTGAGCCGGAAAGAGACGGTGCTGTGCGTCCGGGAGCGCTGCATATATGGGGCCTCGCTCTCTTATAAGGTACTATTTCTCGCCGATAGTGAATTTAACGCTTGACAGTTATTTGTAATTGTTGGTATGTATGAATCAATAACTGTATACCGTATACACTTTACAGGTCCCTTACATAGCAGGAACATTGCATTTGTTTTTCTCGGGGATGCGTTGGAAGGTATTTCCTAATTTTCTAATCTTTGACCGACCAAAACGAAAGGGAGGGAGACTATGGCTACACTGAAAGAGAAACTGGCCCAGAAGATCGACGAGCATCGACCAAGGACGACAAAACTTCTGAAAGAGTTCGGGAAAACGAAGATCGACGAGGTGACAATTGCCCAGGTCATCGGCGGGATGAGGGGGATAAAATCCCTCGTAACCGACATATCCTACCTGGACCCCTTCGAGGGAATCAGATTCCGGGGCTATACGATCCCCGAGACGATGGAGATGCTTCCGAAACCTGCAGGGTGCGAGATGCCTTTCGTGGAAGGCCACTTTTACCTCCTCCTCACGGGAGAAGTCCCCACGGAAGCAGAGATCAAAGTGGTGGTGGACGAGTTCCAGCAGAGGAAAAAGGTGCCCCAGTATGTATTCGACACCCTCAAGGCGATGGGGAAGGACAGCCACCCCATGACGATGTTCTCCGCCGCAATCCTTGCGATGCAGAAGGAATCGCTTTTCGTCAAAGCTTACAACGACGGCTCGGCAAACCGGATGAACTACTGGGAATTCTTCTACGAAGACGCCATGAACCTGCTGTCCAAGCTCCCCGAGATCGGTGCCTTCATCTACCGGTACAAGTACAAGGACAACATCATCCCCTCAGATCCGAAACTGGACTTCGGCGGCGACTTTGCCCACATGATGGGCGTGGCGAAACCCTATGACGATGTCATGCGGATGTACTTCACCCTCCACTCCGATCACGAGAGCGGCAACGTATCAGCCCACACCACCCATCTCGTCGCATCTGCCCTCTCCGACCCGTACTACTCGCTCTCGGCGGGAATCAACGGCCTCGCCGGTCCCCTCCACGGTCTCGCCAATCAGGAGGTGCTGGCGTGGATTCAGGATGTCCTCGAGAAAATGGGCGGGGAGGTACCGAGCAAAGAGGAGCTGGAAAAGTTCTGCTGGGATACGCTGAACAGCGGCCAGGTCATTCCCGGTTACGGCCACGCCGTCCTGAGAAAGACCGACCCCAGGTATATGTCCCAGAGGGAGTTCGCCCTCAAGCACCTGCCCGATGACCCGACCTTCAAGATGGTCAGCGCCCTCTTCGAGGTCGTTCCCGACGTCCTGCAGAAGCACGGAAAGGCGAAGAACCCCTGGCCGAACGTTGACGCTCACTCAGGTGTCATCCAGTGGCATTACGGCGTCACCGAGTACGACTTCTACACGGTCCTCTTCGGGATCGGCAGATCCCTCGGCGTTCTGGCCAACATCGTGTGGGACAGGGCCCTCGGTTATCCCATCGAAAGGCCGAAATCCGTCACGACTTCCATGCTCGAAGAGGCAGCGGGAATCGAGAAGTAAGAAAGATACGGCGAAAAAAAAGGAGGGCTTCGTGCCCTCCTTTTTCTCTTTTACGTCCCCATTTCCAGCCCGGACATAACCGGCGGCGGGCAATCCGGAAGCGGCCCTTCATCCAGACAGAGGTCATCGTTCTGTCTCTTCCGTTCGCCGCCCGGCACGAAGGGGCTCTTCGTGCGCTAAAGTTCTAAAAAACATGACCGATTTCAATTTACATGGAGGAAGAGTCGGGTACAATAAGGTGGTAAGGAAGGGGTAAACGTGAAACCGTAAAGACACGGTATGGAAAAAAAGCTGAAGTCTTTCATATCCCGTTTTCAGTTTCCACGAAAAATTGAAAGATTCCTCTTCGCAATCGTAGACATATTCCTCAAAGAGCTCAACCTGCGGGCCACGGGAAAGGTCCTGACACTCGGTGTGATCGTGGGCCTCATCTCCGGTGTCACGGCTATCATCTTCAACTTCGCCCTCAACTTCCTCATCGAAAACATCGACGCCATATGGGGTTACGTTCAGCCCGTGGCAGGAGGTGAAGGGGCGGGGACGGCCGTCGTCTTTCCGGTGCGGTCCTACCTGATACCCATCATCACCACCCTAGGGGGACTGATCTCGGGGTTCATCGTCTACAAGTACGCACCGGAAGCTGAGGGGCATGGAACCGACGCCGTCATCGAAGCCTACCACTTCAAAGACACCTACATCAGAAAGATCGTGCCCCTCATCAAGGGGGTATCCTCGGTGATAACGATCGGTTCAGGGGGATCGGCAGGAAAGGAAGGGCCCATCGCCCAGGTCGCCGCCGGCATATCCAACATATTTTCACGATGGATAGACGTGTCGCCGCGTTTTCGCAGAATCGTCTACCTCTCCGCCGTCGGTTCAGCCATCGGCGCCATATTCAAAACACCACTGGGGGGAGCAGTCTTCGCAGCCGAGGTGCTCTACCGGGGCATCGACATGGAGCTGGAGGTCCTGCTCATGTGCATCACCAGCTCGGTCGTCGCCTACTCTCTCTTCGGAACCATTTACGGCTGGGTATCCCTCTTCGCCATCCCCGACCTGTTTTTCAGCAGGCCCATCGAGCTTCCCGTGTGCGCCGTCTTTTCCGTCTTTATCGCCCTGGTCGGCATCGGGTACATCAAGATATTCATATTCATCCGCGACTTCTTCAAGAACCTGAAGGTCCCCAACACCTACAAGCCAGCCATCGGCGGGTTTCTCGTCGGCATCATGGCGCTTTTCTTTCCCCACATCCTGGGACCCGGTTACGGGTGGATTCAGGAAGCGATAAACACCAACCTCACCATTTCCGTAATGATCGGCTTCGTTGCCCTGAAAATCGTGGCAACGTCATTTACCATCGGGTCTGGGGGAAGCGGGGGAGTCTTCGCCCCCTCTGTCGTCACGGGCGCAATCCTCGGGGGTGTATTCGGACGAATCGTCTCCCAGTACTTTCCCGGCCTCATCGCCAACGAATCGAGCTTCGTGATCCTCGGCATGGGGGGCATGCTCTCCTGCGTTGCGAACACGCCGCTTGCGGCCTTCCTCATGGTCACCGAGATGACGGGGAGCTACAAGCTCATCGTCCCCATGCTTCTCGTTGCGGTGGTCTCGTACCTCGCCTCGGGTGGGCTCTCCCTCTACGAATCACAGGTGAGCGGGCGGTTCAGGTCCCCCATTCACCGGAGAAGGTTCTTTTTCGACATCATGGAGGACCTGAAGGTGAAGGACGTGATCACCTATCACCACGAAGTGATCAGCATACCGGAAGACATGCACTACGGGCAGATCCTGAAGATAGTCAGTGACTCGACGAACCCCTACTTTCCCGTGGTCAACAAGAGGGGGGAAATGGTGGGGATCTTTTCCATGGAGGACATGAGAAAGTGCATGGGAGAGAGCGAATACCTGTGCGACCTTCTCATTGCGAGGGACCTGGGCACCACCCGCGACATAATAACCACGACCCTCGAGGAGAACCTCAACTCGATCATGCAGAAGTTTTTGATAAAGAACCTGGAAGAGATCCCTGTCGTTGACGCTGCCGACGGGAAGAAGGTTCTCGGGTTCCTTTCGAGGAGAGACATATTTATAACCTACCAGAACAAGCTCGAGGAAATGGGGTTCCACTTCGACGAGGAGGAAATTTAAGGGGTGGCAGCAGGAGGAAAGGATGAGACGAGGAAGAAGGATCCAGTGTTTTCTTGTGCTGGCCATCGCCTTTTTCACGGGCACGGTAGCGACCCTGAATGCCGAGGACAGCAGGGAAGGGAGGAAAATTATCGGCAAGGATTTCTCGGTAGTGATCGAGCGAAGCGAAAAGAGAAGCCACATGCTGAGGGCAGACGTGGCCTTCTGCTCCGAAATCGCAAACAAGGAGTGTGCTGAGGCAACGGACCGTTTCACCATCGACGCCGCCAAGATTTACTGCCACACCACCGTCCACGGGTCGCCCTCGTACATGGAAATCAGGCATCTGTGGTACCGGAACGGTAAAATCGACCAGATCGTGAGACTGCCGGTGAAATCCTCGCGGTGGAGGACCTGGTCGCTGAAAGCCCTTTCATCGGGAACGGGTGGGGACTGGAGAGTAGAGGTCTATACCGGCGACCAAAAGATAGGCGAGGGAGAATTCAGCGTGGCCGAAACGGAAGGTGTGGAAAGCGCAAAGGATTTAAAGATGGGTCCGCCGTGAGTTCATAGTTCCCTGTCTTTCGCGTCACCCAGGCTCTCCCTGCCCTTTATGTCCCCGTCGGCAAGGTCCGTTACGAACATATGCCCGGGGTGGTGCATGACGGCGAAGGGAACCCGGGAATTTTCCAGGACAACCCTCGGCGTGACCCCGCAGGCCCAGAAAACGGGTATCTCATCCCCCGCCACGTGAACGGGGTCCCCAAAATCCGGCTTCTCGAGATCAAGGACGCCGATCGCCTCCGGGTTTCCCAGGTGCACCGGAGCCCCGTGGGCGAGGGGAAACCTGGAGGTGATAAGGACAGCCTTCGACACGCTGCGGTTTCGAATTGGCCTCATGGAGACAACCATTTCCCCGGAAAAAGGCCCCGAGGGCGAAAGGGGAATAGCGGTCCTGAACATGGACACGTTTTTTCCCTCTCTCACGTGTTTCATCCCTATCCCCTCTCCCTCGAGGGCACGCTCGAAAGTGAAGCTGCAGCCGAGGAGAAAGAACACCATTTCATCCTGAATCCGCCCCTTCAGGTTCCGCACCGTCTCCGTATGCTTCCCGTCGACGAAGATGTCGTAGAGGGGGAGGTCCGTTAAAAGGTCGGCCCCCTTTGCAACCACCTCTGGCACGGAAACGCCGGGGGATGTAACCTCGAGGAGGGGGCAGGGGCCCCTGTTCTTCCCGCAGAAAGCCAGAAAATCACCTGCGTAATCACCCGGGAGCCCCACGAGGTTGGCCTGAACGTAACCCGGGCACTGGCCTGCCGTGGCCTCCGTAAACATCCCGTTGCGGATGTCCCTGCGCAGGAGACCGGGTTCGGTATACTTTTTCCCCTTGCTCACCCTCACATCCCGAGAAAGGATTTTTTAATGAGTTCCGAGCCTGCCAGCTCGTCGGAGGGGCCCTCCATCTCGATCTCACCGTTTTTCAAGACGTAGGTGTAGTCGGCGAGGGAAAGCGCCTCTTTCACGTTCTGCTCGACGATGAGGACCGTTACTCTTTCCTGCTCGTTCAGCTCCCCTATGACCTTGAATATCTGTTTCACCACAACCGGCGCAATGCCGAGTGACGGCTCGTCGAGCAGCAAAAGAGAGGGGTTCGACATGAGGGCCCTGCCGATGGAGAGCATCTGCATCTCCCCACCGGAGAGCGACCTGGCGAGCTGGTTTTTCCTCTCCTCGAGCCGGGGAAAGAGGCGGTAGGCAAAACCCAGGCTTTCCCGGAAAGACTTTTCTGACTGGACCGTATAGGCGCCCATCGCGAGGTTCTTCTCCACCGTGAGCCTTCCGAATATCTCCCGCCCCTCCGGCACGAGGGAGATGCCGAGCTTCACCCTGTCATAGGCCGGGATGGAGGAGATATCGTCTCCCCTGAAGATGATCTTTCCCCCCCTGTTCGGGACGATCCCCGTTATGGTCTTCATGATGGTTGACTTGCCCGCCCCGTTTGAGCCGATGATCGCCGCAATACGCCCCTCTTTCACATGAAGATCGATGCCCTTGATGATGGTTATTTCACCGTAACCCGCTATGACTCCCGACAGCTTCAGCATCACTCCTCTCCAAGGTATGCCTTGATGACGAGGGGGTCCTTCGAGACCTCTTCGGGGGTTCCCTCGGCAATTTTCCTGCCGTTGTCGAGGACTACCACCCTGTCCGACAAGGGCATGATAACATCCATGACGTGCTCTACGATCAAGATGGTAATTTCCTTTTCATCCCGTATTTTCCTTATGAGTTCCACCGCGCTCTTGGTCTCACTGGCCGTCAACCCTGCAAGGACCTCGTCCATCAGCAGCATCTCCGGGTCGATCGCGAGCGTCCGTGCGAGCTGCAGCCACTTCTGCTCCGCGAGGGTGAGTTCCGATGCCAGGCTCTCAATTTTGCCGGAGAGGCCCACGTACTCGATCCATTCCCCGGCCCTCTTTGATGCCCCGGCGACACTGGCGGTCCGAATGAAGGCACCCACCATGACATTTTCCAGGACCGTCATCCTCGGGAAGATCTTGACGATCTGAAAGGTTCTGCCGAGCTCCTTCTTCGCAATCTTCTCCGGGAAAAGACCCGTTATCTCTTCACCGCGGAAAAAGATCCTCCCGCCATCGGGTTTGAAATACCCGGCAATGCAGTTGAAGAGGGTCGACTTCCCCGCGCCGTTTGGCCCTATCAGGCCGACGATTTCGCCCCTCCCCACATCGAAGCTCACCCGGTCGTTCGCCACCAGGCCCCCGAATCGCTTGGTCACCTCTTCAATGCGGAGAAGGCTCATCTCCTCTTCCTCCCAAACATTCCCACCAGCCCGAGAGGCTGGTAGACGGCAAAAACGATTATGAGGAGGCCGTACAGGATGAGATCGAACCCCTTCCCCGTGCCACCCAGGTAGATCCTCGTAAACTCCGAGAGGGGGATGAGGACCAGTGCCCCGGCGAGAGGCCCAACGATGCTCCCGATCCCGCCCAGGATGACGATGAGGACGATCTGGATGGAGAACATGAGGTGGAACACGCTCGGCGGGTCGATGAAGGTAACGTACTGGGCGTAAAAAGAGCCCCCCACGGCGGTAAAGGAGGCCGAGAAAAACATGGCTATCGATTTATAGAGCGGCGAGCTGACGCCGAGGCTCCGCGCGGCGTCCTCCTCTGCATTGATGCTCCTCAGGTAGAAGCCTATCTTGGAACGGTCCAGGAGGTAGATGGTTGCCGTCGAGAGGATGTAGAAGGAAAACACGATGTAGAGGTAGGGGGCCTTGTGTATGCCGAAATAAAAAGCCGAAAAGCTGTTGTCCGTGATGGGCAGGAAGAGACCGGAAGCGCCCCCGAAAGCATCGATGTTCCGGAAGAGGATGTGAAATACCTCACCGAAGGCGATCGTTATCATCGCAAAGTAGTGCCCCTTGAGCTTGAAGGAGGGGTACCCGAGGACGAGGGAAATGCCCCCCGCGAGCATGGCTCCCGTGAGCAGCCCGAACCAGGGCGACACGCCGAACTTGAGAAAGAGCAGGGTCGAGGTATAGGCGCCCGTGCCGAAAAACATGGCGTGGCCGAGCGATACCTGTCCGGTGAGCCCCCCGAGAATGTTCCATGCATTCCCGAGGAGGGCGAAGAGAAATATTTTTATCACCAGGTCCTGGGGAAAGGGCTTTTTGAATATCACCGGGACGAAGAGGACCAGGAATACGAGCCCGATGACAACAGCCACCCTTAGGGGCGCGTAATCCGTTTTCCGAACTATGAAGAGCTCTTTTACCGCCATATCACGTAACCCCGAGGAGCCCTCTCGGCCTCAGCCACAAAAGAAAGATAAAGAGGGAGTAGACGAACAGGTGTTTGTACTCGGGCGGGGCAATGTATCCCCCGAGGGACTCTATCAGCCCCACGATGAGCCCGGCAATGAACGCCCCGTGAATGTTTCCGAAGCCGCCGAAGCAGACGACGACGAAGGCCGTGAGGCCGAACACACCCCCCACTTCGGGAAATATATAGAAGAAATTCGAAAGCAGGGCGCCGGCAATCCCGGCGGCGGCTCCGCCGATACCCCAGGAGAGGGAGAAAATCCTGTCGGGATCGATACCCATCAGCTGCGCGGCAACCCTGTTTTCCGATGTAGCCGTGATCGCGCCGCCGATCCTGGTGTGGTTTATGATCCAGTAGATGACCCCCGTCGTCAGGAACGCGCCGAGGGCGGCAACCGTTTCGGGTATGCCCACGTAAACTCCCAGGAACTTCACATTTCCCGACAGGACCGTGTTCCCGATCGAGCGATAGTCGGGCTTGAAGAAAAAGAAGATTACGTAGCGCAGAAATATCATCATGCCGAAGGTGGTAAATATCTGAACGAGCATGGGGGCATGCATTATCCTCCTGATGATCATCCGGTAGGTCACAACGCCGACGACAAACAAAAAGCCCCCCGCAACGGGGATGGACAGGAGCGGGTCGATTCCAAGGGAGGTATAGAGAACATAGGATGTGTACATCCCCAGCATCAAAAAGTCGCCGTGGGCGAAATTGACGATATCCATAACACCCCATATCAGGGTGAGTCCCACAGCGACGAGCGAATAGATGAGCCCCAGGAGCAATCCGCTGACTACGGCCTGGAGAATTTCAGTTTCCATGCACCTTTTCCCCTGGAACGATGGAAAGGGCGAAAGGAGGCTTTTCGCCCCTGTGGTCTGCCGCGTTACCTCTTATCCCATGGAACGAAGGGATGCACGATTTCCCGCGACGCGAGGTCGAAGGGCCACACGGTGGAGTACGCACCGTCCACGAGCTGCACCACGATGCCTCTCCCGAGCTCGTTCTGCTGCTTCTCGTTGAACTGTATCCCCGCCCAGGGCATGATAAGCTGATCACCGGGAATCGAGTAGCCGACGAGCGTCTTCCGTATGGCCTCAGGCTCCGTCGACCCGGCACGGTTTATCGCATCGGCGATCGTCAAAAGTCCCGTGAAGGTCCGCGCCGAGTTGCCGTTCATATCCTTCCCAAACCTCTCCTTGTAAAGCCTGTTGATCTCCGCAACCATCGGCTTCTTATTCGCCAGGTCGAGAGCCCACACCTCCCTGCTGAGGATGTAGTCGCCGTCAGCGCCGAGGGACTTTCCGAACTCGCCCGAGATAAAACCGGCGTCCATGGCCAGGATCATGCTGGGAGCGTAGTTGAACTTCTTTATAGTCTTCATGAAGAGGATGGAGTCGGACACATACGAAGCCGGCAGAACGACCTCCGCCCCCGAGTTCTTTATCTTCTGAACCTCCGAGTCCAGGGACGAGCTGTTTGCCGAGTAGGATATAGTCGCTGCAAGCTCGAACCCGTACTGTTTGGCGTACTTGGTCTCCGTGTCCTTGACTCCCTCGCCGAAATCGGTGTTCTCGTGAAAGATGGCAACCTTCTTGATCTTATTCTCCATCTTCTTGTTCAGCTCGTCGAGGAACTGGAAGAAGTTCTCGGAAAAGGTGTCATCGTTGGGGGTCGTCCTGAAGAACCATTTAAAGCCCCGCTCGGTGAGGGATGCCGCGGTCGACTCGGGGTTCAGAAAGGGCTTCTGGTGCCGCTCGGCAGCGAGGGAAGCCGTCTTCGTCACGGAGCTGTAGTAGCAGCCGATGAGAGCCACCACGTTCTCCTCCGTTATGAGGCGCTCGGCCTCGGCAAGGCCGACGTCGGGCTTTCCCTGATGATCGGCGACGATGACCTCGATCCTGGCCCCCTTGAGGTTTGGAAGCCCCTCGTCCTTCGCCAGGGGAAGATTGAAGTCATGCTTGTTGTTGATGATCTCCTGTGCAAGCTTGATCGCATCGGCAAGCTCCTTCCCCGTCGTCGCAGCGGGCCCCGTGAGCGGGTAGATGGCGCCTATCTTCAGGGTTTCGGCCTTCGCGGCCGACGCCGCGAATAACACGATGAAAAATACAACCAGGAAAGATCTCTTCATTTTTCCTCCTCCTTTTTTTGATGAAAGATTCCGTACCCTCCTCCCCCGGGTGTCTCTATCCTGAGAACATCACCCTTTGAAAGGGGAGCGTAAAACTTTCCCCCCTTGTCGAATACCTTACCACTCGAGATAACCGTGTTCTTTCCCGTGCAGCCCGGTTCCCCGCCGAGCATACCGTAGGGAGGAACCCTCCTCCTCTCGGAGAGGACCGTCGCATCAGCATCTGACAGAAGCTCTATCTCCCTCACGATGCCGTCGCCTCCCCGGTACGCTCCCTTTCCGCCCGTCCCCCTCCTCACCGAATATTCCCTCACGAGAAAGGGATAGCTGTATTCGAGGGCTTCTATGGGGGTATTCAGGGTATTGGTCATGTTCGAATGGACGGCGCTGGCACCGTTCACCCCCTCTCCCGCTCCCATCCCCCCTCCGATGGTCTCGTAGTACGCAAAGGGCTCACCCGTCCTCTCGTCGATACCCCCGATGGCAACGTTGTTCATCGTCCCCTGTGCCGCGGCAGGGATGCGATGGGGGACCGCCTTCCCCAGTGCCCCCAGCAATGCGTCGACGATCCTCTGGGAGGTTTCCACGTTTCCCCCGGCTACCGCAGAGGGAAACTCGGAGTCGACGATCGACCTCTTTTCCGTGACCAGCGTTATGGGCCGCAAAACCCCTCCGTTGGTCGGGATCTCCTCGGGCATGAGAGCACGGACCACGTAGAGAACCGCCGAGAGGGTAATCGCGTACACGGCATTCACGCTTCCCCGCACCTGCCGGTCCGAGCCCGAGAAGTCGATGTGAAGGCTGTCGCCGGACACGGTAGCGGTAACCCTTATACACAGCGGCTTCTCCGTGAAGCCGTCATCGTCCATGTGGTCTTCGAAGGCGTACGTGCCGTCGGGTATGACCCGGATAGTCTCCCTCGTCACCCGCTCCGTGTAGTTCTGCAGCTCGGCGGCATAGAAGAGGAGCACCTCCCTGCCATACTTTGACGAGAGCTCGACGAGCCTCTTCATTCCCGTTATGTTCGCCATTATCTGGGCGGTAAAATCGCCCTCCCTCTCGAGGGGGGTCCTCACGTTGTTGAGTATGAGCCCCATGAGTTCCTCGTCTATCCTGCCCCCTTTCACGAACCTCAACGGGGGTATCACCACTCCCTCCTGGAAGAGCGACGTGGAAAGGGGCATCGAGCCCGGGGATATGCCCCCGATATCCGCGTGGTGGGCCCTGTTGGCGACGTAGAACAGGGGGGTTTCCCCCCCCAGGTACACGGGTGCGACGAGGGTGATGTCGGGAAGATGGGTCCCTCCCCTGAAGGGGTCGTTCAGGATCGCCATGTCCCCCTCGCCGAGGGGCACCTCCGAAATCGCCGACTGCACCGAAAGGGGCATCGAGCCAAGGTGGACCGGTATGTGAGCCGCCTGGGCCACCATGTTCCCCCCGCTGTCAAAGATGGCGCACGAGTAGTCCCTGCGCTCTTTGATATTGGGTGAGAAGGAAGTCCTGTTGAGGGCAGAGCCCATCTCCTCGGCGATAGAGGAAAACCTGTTCTTGAAGACCTCGAGCAGAATGGGGCTCAGTTCCACGGTCACGCCTCCCGTTCGATGATCAGGTTCCGGTACCCGTCCGCTACGCCAACCCACCCGGGAGGGATGACGGTGGTAGCGCTGTACTCGACCACGACGGCCGGTCCCCGCACCCGGTTTTCGGGAAGGATCTTCCCCCTGTCAACGACCAGGGCGGGTGTCGCTTTGGAGCGGAAGATGACCTGGCGCTGCCCGAGGACAGCGCCGGCGGAAAGTTCCGGCCCTGCGCCCGGAAGCGGGTCGACGATCTGCTTCTCGGGAAGCCCCCTGGCCCGCAGCCTGATATTGACCACCTCCACTTCCCTGCCCGGGTTCTGATACCCGAAGAGACGTTCGTGGTACCCGTGGAAGCTGCCGACGTAGTTCTCGGTAAAGGGGACGACGATCTCGTGGGACTGTCCCCGGTAGCGCATGTCCAGATATTTTTCGAGTACGATCTTGTCCCTGTCGAGCCCCTCCTCGCAAAGCTCCCTCTCTCCCCTCTCGGCGAGGGGGAGAAAGAGACGGGAAATCCGCTCGTAGGAACCCTTTTCCTCATCGAGCATCACGGTGAGGGAGTAGTCCTTGAGAATATCTGCCAGGAGCATCCCCTGTGCGGAAAGGAGCCCGGGGTTCTCCGGGACGAGGACCCTGGGTATGGACAGGAGGTCAGCCAGGGAAACGGCGTGAAGACCTCCCGCCCCGCCGAAGGAAAGGAGGGTGAACTCCTGGGGATTGAACCCCCTCTCCACCGATATGACCCGTATCGCCTTCTCCATCGTCGCGTTCGCAACATCGCAAATTCCTTCGGCAAGCTCGACGGGGGTAAGCCCGGCCTCCCTCGAGAGGGAACCGAAATGCCCCTCGAGCCTGTCTGTCTCGAGCCGCATGCCCCCGCCGAGGAAGTGCTCCGGCACGAGCCTTCCCAGGTAGAGGTTCGCGTCGGTGACGGTTATCCTGTTCCCCCTGCCGTAGCATATGGGGCCGGGGTTTGCCCCGGCGCTTTCCGGCCCCACCCGGAGAGAGCCACCGGAGTCGACGCGTGCGATGGAGCCGCCTCCCGCGCCCACCGTGTGAATGTCTATCATGGGGACCTTTATCGGCCACCCCGAGATCTTTGATTCGGTGGTGAGGGACACGGCACCGTCGATCAGGGATACGTCCGTGGACGTTCCGCCCATGTCGAAAGATATGATTTTGTCAAAGCCGGCTCTCTTTCCGATCTCGAAAGCGCCCACAACCCCCCCGGCGGGCCCGGAAAGTATGGTGCGTATCGACTCGGCCATCGCCGTGGCGCTGGAAATCGACCCGCCGTTGGACTGCATGACGCGCAGCTGGTCGCCTTCACCGAGTTCTTCGGCAAGGTGGGTGAGGTATTTTTTCATGATCGGTGAAACGTATGCATTGAGTACCGTCGTGGACGTCCGCTCGTACTCGCGGAATTCCGGGAGGATTTTGTGCGATGCCGACACGGAGAGCCCGCGGGCGCGTAAGAGTTTCTCTACCTCTTTTTCGTGGGAGGGGTTGGCGTAGGAGAAGAGAAGCGACACCGCAACGGACTCGGCGCCCCTTCCCGCTACCACGTCGATGAGTTCCTTAATCTCGCCCGGGTCGATATCCTCACGGACGGTACCGGTATAGAAGAGCCTCCCCTTGATGCCGAACCTGAGGGATTCAGCCACGAGGGGGGATGGCTTCACGTACTTCAGTTCGTAGAGTTTCTCCCTGGACTGCCTGCCTATTTCGATGACGTCCTCAAATCCCCTGTTGGTTATCAGCGCCGTTTTCACTCCCTTTCTCTCCAGCACAGCGTTGGTAGCCACGGTGGATCCGTGGACGAGATACTTCGCCCCTTTACCCGCAAACTCGTTAAGCCCCATCAAAACGGCTTCCGCCGGGTTTTCCGGCGTTGAAAGGGTCTTGTAGATCCCCACCCTGCCCCTTTCGATGTAGACGAAATCGGTAAAGGTGCCCCCCGTGTCGACCCCTATGACCACAACGTCTCTTTCAGGCATATCCCGAAATATTCAACGAATGTGAATACGAGCAAACGCTACCACGATAGCAGAAAAACGAGGTCAAAAAAACCTGTTTGCCCATCAACCAGAGGGCCTGCACATACCCGTGCGGTGCTTTGAAGAGAACCTATTCGACTATTATATGGTGCTGCTCCCGGGAGACAACCTCACCGATCACCGCGCTTGCCGGGTACCCCTTTTCCCGCAGCTTCTTGACAGCATCCCGGCAGGCATCCTTCGGAACAGCGGCAAGTAGCCCGCCCGACGTCTGGGGGTCGTAGAGGATCTCCTCCCCGGCAGGCGGGAGCAGGCCCGATACCCTGATGTGATCCCTCACGTTTACCCTGTTCGGCCCGTTGCTCCCCGTCGTCTGGCCGATCTCGTACATCTCCAGCGCCCCCGGATACAGGGGGAGGTCGCGGTGTGCGACCCTGACCGTCACGTCGCTGGACCTGGCCATTTCTACGAGATGGCCGGCGATACCGAACCCGGTGACGTCGGTCAGCGCCCTGACCCCGTGTTCCCTCAAAACCTCCAGGCCATCGGCATTCAGCTTCGCCACCTGGGGCAGAATCGCATCGAGCTCTTTTGCGGGAAACTTTCTGGCTTTCGCCGCGTTGAAGAGGACGCCCGTCCCCAGTGGCTTGGTCAGTACGATGGCGTCGCCGGGCAGTGCCCCATCATTCCTCAATATCTCGCCGATACCGGCGATCCCCGTCACGCAGAGGCCGAACTTCGGCTCTTCGTCGTCGACGGAATGGCCTCCCGCCAGGACCGCCCCGGCTTCTTTCACCTTGTCGGCGGCTCCCCGGAGGATGCCCTCGAGGACTTCCTGCCCGAGCTTTCCGGCGGGGAACATTACCAGGTTCAGGGCGAAGAGGGGCCTGGCCCCCATGGCGTAAATGTCGGAGATGGAGTTCGCCGCCGCTATCCGGCCGAACCAGTGCGGATCGTCCACGGGAGGGGTTATGAAGTCCACGGTGGTCACCACCGCCCGGTCCCCGTCGATCCGGTACACCGCCGCGTCGTCCGATGACTCGTAGCCCACGAGCAGGGAGTCGTCGACCTGAACGGGAAGATTGCGAAGCATGTCCGACAGGACCGTCGGAGATATCTTCGCCGCTCAACCGCAGGTTCTGGATAGCCCGGTCAGGGTATTCTTTTTCAAGAGGGACCGAAACACCTGCACGCCTCCTTTCGTCATCTCTAAGCTCTAATGTACCACACATGAGAAAGGACCCTTCCGGGGAAAAAATGAAACAGACAGAGAAGAGGCACCATATGTCTAAATGGTAAATCGGAATGCGGAGTTCGGAATGCGGAATAAACACAGTTCAGAGTTTCGAGTTTAGAGTTTCGAGTTCAAAGTCTGGGAAGGAGTAAGGAGAGAGTAGATAGCAGAGAGTGATTGTTTTACGACTTTCTCCTCCCTACTCTCGACTTGCGACTCTCGGTTATTCTGTGTGTTTGTAATGCGGAATGCGGAGTTCGGAGTGCGGAATGAAAACCCGGAGCAACAGAGAGCAGAAAAGTACCAGGTTGCGGTTTACGGTTTCCAGTTTGTGGTTTTCGGTTTCCGGTTTACGGTTGAACCAGAAACGAGAAACCAGAAACTGCATTGGAATGCAGAGTGGAGAGTGTAGATTGCATAGTGAAGAGTTAGAGCAAACCGAAAAGCACAAAACCTTCTATTAGGAGAGAGGTAAGAGGAGAAAAGGGAGAGTGGTTGTTTTACGACTTTCTCCTCCCTACTCTCGACTTGCTACTCTCGGTTATTCTGTGTGTTTGTAATGCGGAATGTGGATTTCGGAATGCGGAATAAATACAGTTCAGAGTTCATAGTTTGGAGTTTCGAGTTCAAAGTCTGGGAAGGAGTAAGGAGAAAGTTGTGAAAGCAACTCATATCACCTATCTCCTATCTACTTTCGACTTTCAGGTTTTGAACCATGAACTATGAACGAGGTTGGCTCACATCGCCCTCTCCTGAAAGAGTTTCCTCATCTCCCCGGGAATTGCGTACTTCTTTTCCTCCTGGTAGTCGAACATGACCTGGACGGACTCGGCATCGGCCACCAGTTCGTCGGTGTCCCTCTTTCTTATCTCGTATTGGAAGACGAAGCTCGTGTTTCCCATCTCCTTCACCCGCAGGTATATCCTCAGGTATTCCCGGTAAAACGCGGGAGCCCGGTAATTGATCTTCACCGATGCGACGATGTAGCCGATCTTTCGAAACTCCGGGCGGCCTTTGAAAATCCATCCGCCAAAACCGGTGCGGCCCTCCTCGAGATAGGTCAGGTACACCGCGTTGTTTACATGGCCCATCATGTCCACGTCCCTGAACCGAACTTTCAGCTCGTAGTGATACGGAAAACCACTGCTCATCACTTACCCCCTGCACTTTTTCCGGGCGGAGACGCTGCCCCTGGCCGCCCGGGAGATCTCATCCATCGCCGAAGATCGCCGCGGCAAAGCTCACGGCCGACATGGTTGGCTCGTCGTACCACACATCGTAGTCGAGCACCGCGGCCCTGCTCCCTTCGAAGAGCTCGAGGAGGAGGGCAAGCGGGGAAGCACCGCACACGTTGTACCGGTCGTCAACCTTCTTGAGTTCGGAAAAGAAGCCCCCGGGGTCTCCCCCTTCAAGGTTCTCGAGAAGGATCCGGTCGTGCTCCCTGAACTCCCCTTCCATGAATTTGGCGGGGCTGTCATGGCCAAACTTCGGCCCCACGTGAGAGAGGTCGACGCCCGCCACGACGACCCACCTGTGCCCGTCATCGGCAAGCAGATCAGCCAGCCTGTCGGCGAATACCCGTATGGCAGGGACATCGGAAGGCCTCGATGCGATGTGAAGAGTCCTTTTGAAGGAGCCGCACAAAACGGGGACGGCCATGAAATCCTTGTCGGGAAACAGGTACCGCAAAAAGACCGCCTGGAACTCCGCTGAGTGCTCCATCTGGTGTGGAAAGTCCACGGGGCAGATGCCCTTTCCCATGCCCTTTTCGAGAAACCTTACCGCATCCACATCGGTCGATACCGGGCCAAGAGGCGTCTCGTAGTCCTTCTCCGTCAGGGAAAAAAAATAGTCACCCATGTTGTGGCCCGTGCACAGAAGAAGAACCCTGTCGAACTCGCAGTCCCTGATGCTCGAGTACCCGCGCGCATAGACCCTTTTTCCCACCTTCATGTCTATGTGGGGGACGACGAGCGCGCGAAGGCCTTTAACCGGCGGCGGCGAAACGTCAACAGCCGCCTGGAAGAGCTCTTCCATGAAATCCAGGAGTTCCTGGCGGCTCCCCGGATATGATTTCCCGGCAAGGTGTGCCGGGCGAACCGGCAGGGCGGCAAATTCCGCATAGACCCTCTCCCTGGCCCGCTGGTACCTTCCCGTATCCAGGAGGTAATAGGAATCGAGCTCGTCGATGAACCTTTTCACCTCCTCTTCCATGACGAGGACATTCCCGCGGACGTGCATCATGACGAGCTGAAGGTCACGGACCGTCCTCTCGCCGTCGAACATGGAAAGGAGGCGCGCATGGGACTCCGGAATGACTGCAGGCTCACTGGTAAGCCCCAGGGGGTCGCTCACGACGAATACCCGTTGCTCCCTCAGCGTTGCGGGGAATATCTGAATGTCCTGCCTCAACTTTGGAAGTACGCTCTGTCCCATCGTTCCCCGCGCGGTCTTATTTTGCTGAAAGGGCAACGGAGCAGGCGAGGCATTTCCGTTCCCCCCTGGGCAGAATTATCGAAAAGCTCTCAGATGAGAGAGCGCACCTCGAGGACCTTGAAGTAGGCAACGTACTTGAGGGCATCTGCAACCGCCTCTCCCAGCTTGGCCTTTAATCCCAGCTTCTTTCCTTCCAGCATCGCGCCCGAGTCTTCCAGGTTGGAGATGAGGAGTTTCAGCCGGGCTCCCTCGTATCCCTTCCCCGATGAAATGTAAAGATAGGAGGCGTGCGGGTTTTCGAGAAGGTTCTTATAGGTCGTTCCCTCGGTCATGCCGAAGGCGATCGTCTCCTCATCAATGATGACCGGAACGGCGTAGATCGCCATGTTGATTTCGCCCTGCGTATTGGATGTCCCGATCACTCCCGTTCCGCCCTTCTGGAAAATCTCTCTCAGGTTCATTTTGCTCTCCCCTTCCCTGCTTACTCTTGCTCAATCTGCGCGGCCAGATAGTTCTCGAGCCCGATCTGCTTGATCTGGTCGAGCTGCATTTCGAGCCAGTCCACATGTTCCTCTTCGTCTGAAAGAATAGACTCAAGGAGGACCTTCGTCCCGTTGTCACCCGCCTCGGCGGCCTGCAAAATACCGCTGTTGTATGCCTTGACCGCTCCGAGCTCTGCAGAGAGGTCATTTTGAAACTGGGACTTGACGTCCTGGCCAATGAACATCTTTTTGAGCTTGTCCATAACGGGCATGCCATCGAGGAAAAGGATTCTTTCGATCAGCTTTTCCGCGTGCTTCATCTCGGCGATGGAACGCTCCTTCGTCTTGGCGTAAATCTTCGCGTAGCCCCAATTGTCACAGAGTTCGGCGTGGAGAAAGTACTGGCTTATTGCAGTCAACTCGTCGGAGAGCAGATCGTTCAGCGTGGCGATCAGCTTCTTGTTCCCTTTCATGGGCGCCCCCTTCGTTTTTTTAAAATTATAGCACCGAAGATTTCCAATTGCTTGATTGAAATTTGGGCTTTCCTGCCCCTTTCTCCCGTGAATATCAGATGAAGCGACAGGGTCTTTCACTCAGGAAGGCAAAATTGTATGGCACCGGCCCTTCATTTCGTTGTAAAATTTTCTGGGCCACTAGCTCAATTTGGCAGAGCAGCTGACTCTTAATCAGGAGGTTCCGAGTTCGAGTCTCGGGTGGCCCACCAACCTCATTATCCAAGAACATTGGTAGTTCAGAGTTCCGAGTTTAAAATCTAAAAACAGTTCTATCGCTCGATCAATGTGCCTTCGAAACTGAGAATTCGAAACCCGAATAGCATATCTTGTTGACATCATACTGGAATAAATTGTAGATTTTAGTTATCCAACGGACAGTTTTCGTCGCCACTGCAGTAAACTCCTCCTCACGCGGGCGGGCAGGTGAAATGACGTTTTCCTCCCGAAAGCCATTTCCAATTGATTCACGCTGACACACTCTTTATATGAATTGAACAAAAGTGTCGCAATGAAAAACAGGCATTGAGAAGTCCCTGGCAGGATGCGGTATAGTGCCGGCTTTTGTTTTGCACATGGGACCAATTAAAATAAGACTCCAGAAAACTCGTGATATGAGGTTTCTTTCAGAAAAAGGCAACAATGGGAAAGGGGGATGGAATGGACGAGAAAACTTCAGCAAACAAAAGGGAAGAGTTTTGCATCTCCTGTAACGAGATATTTACTGTTTCGATCGAGCCGACAAGTGAGCTTTTTGTTGAGGCAGAATGCCCTTACTGTGGTTACCTCCACCAAATTCCTAGCGGAACTGAGAAGAGCGAAAGCAACTAAAAATCTAGTCGCACAAGTGGGGTCAGTTCCCATATCCTCAGGTTTTCACACCGCTCCCATGAGGGAGAACGGGTAACCGGCGCGCAATGGCTCTGTAAAATGTGAGAAAATGGGAACTGACCCTTCAGGCCCCGGAATCTAAGCTACCCTCACCTCCGATGTGCAGTGCCCGCAGCGGACGGCTTTGATCGGAATGGTCGAATAACAGTATTCACACTCCTTAGTCGTCGGCTCCTCGGGCTGAACGGCTTCCTCTGCCCTCTTGAGCTTGTTCATGGCGCGGATAACCATGAATATGGCAAAGGCAATGATGAGGAAGCTGATGATCGTGTTGATGAACAGGCCGTAATTGAGGGTTACTGCCCCCGCCTCATTCGCAGCCGCCAGGGTGGGGAAAGGGCCGGGAGTCGATCCCCCCTTGAGAACGATGAAGAGGTTTGAGAAATCGACCTTGCCGAGCAACAAGCCGATTGGTGGCATGATCACATCAGCAACTAAGGACTTGACGATCGCACCGAAGGCCGCCCCGATTACAATTCCAACCGCCATGTCGATGACATTGCCTCTCATGGCAAATTCCTTGAAATCTTTCAGCATTTTACATCTCCTTTCCATATTCGGGTCAAGTGGGGTCAGTTCCCATATCCTCAGGTTTTCACACCACTCCCATGAGGGAAAACGGGCAACTGGCTACGTAACGGCTCTGTAAAATGTGAGAAAATGGGAACTGACCCTTCATCCGGACGCGTGCATGTTCGTCCTCAGAAAGGTGGCCAGGTTGACGTCGCTGTTGTTGATTCCCAGTTTCTGCCGGATCCGCTCCCGGTGCCTGTTGATGGTGGCCGGTGAGACCCCGCGCAGTTCGGCGATCTCCTTGGTCCGCAGTCCGCTCTTGATCATGGTGCAGATCTGGATCTCCGTGGGCGTCAGAACCTGAAACTTCTTCGACAGGTTGCTAACGAAGGGGGATGTGATCTCCTCGAGGTTGTCCTGAATGAGCTCGACGAACTTCCTCTGGGATTTGGGCACGGCAATGAAGAGCTCGTTTAGGATCGGCATCAGTACTTTCTCCACGTTATCCCGGATGTCCCGGTGGATCTCACGTTTTTCCTCCTCAATCCTGGCCAGGACGGTTCTCAGGGCCGTGTTGGTCTCCTGGAGAGTCTGGCGCTCAACCACCAGCTGCCGGTTCGTCTCCTGAAGCTCCTGCTCCGCAATCATGCGCATGGCAATGGCGCCTATGCGCTCGGCAATCGCGTCGAGCAGCACGCGCTCCTCGTGAAGGAAGGGACCCTCGTAAGCCGGCGGCCGCTCCTCCAGGTAGCAGACCGTCACCTCACCCGCCGGCTCCCCGTAGAGGTGGACGACCGAAGACTGCCGCCAGCCGGTCAGCCTGAAGTTTGCGCTTTTATAGTTCTTGTCCAGAAAACTGATCCGGGCACAGGTAACCTCCGGGTACTGCCAGGAGGGGGGAATTATGGCGACAGTGCCCTCGAGCACCTCGTCGATGGAACCGTTGGCCGGCTCGCCCAGCTGAGCGATGGCGTAAAGGCAGTTGAGCTCCTTGATCCTTTCCCTGAGCGCCCACTCGACCTTGGCCGGGTCGCTCTCCTCGCTGGGGGCGAGGCGCCACTGAAAGGGTGAGGGTGATACCTTCGGTTTACTCCTGCCGGGGTTTCCGGGATAAGGTGGTTTGCTGGCCATGCCGTGTTTCCTCCCTGCATATCTTTATGGTGCAGAACACTGGCAATCAAATGGCATAAAAAATACCTACAATTAATAGGCATTACTTGTGCAAACAAACCGTATTTACCGATACATCCTACTACAATAGTCTACTTCAGACAACTCTTTTTCTTAAATGCAGACAGGAGGCAACTATGCCCGAGATTTTAGAAACCATTCTTAAGGAGCGGAGAAGCCAGCCCCACCAGCTCATCGAAGTCCTCCACGACATTCAGGAGGCCCAGGGTTACATCTCGAGAAATGCTTTCGAAACCGTTTCAAAGGAGCTCGGCATTCCCCTGATCGAGGTCTTCCGGGTTGCAAACTTCTACAAGGCTTTCTCCCTGAAACCGAGGGGAAAGCACGTCATAACCCTGTGCAAGGGAACGGCCTGCCACGTGCGGGGTGCCAACCCCCTCATCGAGCAGGCCCTCACCCTCCTCGGCGTTGAGGAGGGAGAGGCCACCGATGACGGGCTCTTTTCCGTGGAAAGCGTCAACTGCATCGGGGCCTGCGCCCTCGCGCCGGTAGTCGTTCTCAACGAAACCTATCACCCGCACATGACGCCCGCAAAGCTGCGGGCGCTCATTCGGTCGGTGCGGCGGAAAGAGGAGAAAAGGGCAAATGTCTAGAATCGAATCCATTTCAGAACTGAACGCCTTGCGCTCATCTATTCTTTCCGGGCGCAGGGATGAAGACGTCCTGATCACGCTGTGCGGGGGCCCCGGTTGTCAGGCCACCAATTGCCAGGAAGTCGTTTCCGAGGTCAAAAGGGAGATGAGAAACAACGGCCTCGGTGAGAACGTGCGCCTCCGGGTAACAGGTTGTCACGGCTTCTGCGAGCAGGGCCCCATCATGGTCATCGACCCGGCAAATATCTTCTACGGGCACGTAAACCCGTCCGACGTCGGTGAGATCCTCAAACGGACCGTCATACGGGGTGAACTCATCGACCGGCTCCTCTACACCGATCCGACCACGAATGGGAAGGTGGCCACGGAGGCCGAGATTCCTTTCTACCGGGCACAGACTCCCACCCTCCTCTCCCAGAACAGGCAGGTGGACCCCCTCTCCATCGATGACTACCTCGCCATCGGCGGATACGCCGGTTTTGCCAAGGTCCTGGCCGAAATGGACCCCGAAAAGGTCATCAAAGAAATCGCGGCTTCCGGCCTCAGGGGGCGCGGGGGCGGCGGTTTTCCCACGGCCAAAAAGTGGGCTGCCTGCAAGGCCGCCCACGGCGAGGAGAAGTACGTCATCTGCAACGCCGACGAGGGTGATCCGGGCGCTTTCATGGACAGGGGGGTCCTCGAGGGCAACCCCCACTCGGTGATCGAGGGAATGCTCATCGGGGCATATGCAATCGGCTCCGAGCAGGGCTACATATACGTACGCAACGAGTACCCCATCGCCGTCGACCACGCCCGGGTGGCCATCCAGCAGGCGAGGGATCACGGTCTCCTCGGCACTGACATCCTCGGCTCGGGGATGGACTTCGATATCGAGATAGCCCGTGGCGGCGGGGCCTTCGTCTGCGGTGAATCGACAGCCCTCATGGCTTCCATCGAGGGCAGGGTCGGCGAGCCCCGGCCCAAGGACGTCCACACCGTCGAGCACGGCCTCTGGAACAAGCCCACCACGCTGAACAACGTCGAGACGTGGGCCAACATACCATCCATAATCAAGAAGGGTGCGGCCTGGTTCGCCGGCATGGGCACGGACAGCAGCAAGGGCACCAAGATCCTCGCCCTCACCGGCAGGGTCAGGAACACAGGGCTCGTCGAGGTGGCTTTCGGCACCACCATCCGGACCGTCGTTGAGGAGATCGGCGGAGGAAGCCGCGACGGAAAAAAGATCAAGGCCGTCCAGACGGGTGGTCCCTCCGGCGGATGCCTGCCCGCTTCCATGTTCGACCTTCCCGTGGACTTCGACATCCTCTGGGAGAAGGGGTCCATGATCGGGTCGGGAGGGCTGGTGGTCATGGACGAGAAGACCTGCATGGTAGACGTGGCCAAGTACTTCTTGAATTTTCTCCAGGACGAGTCCTGCGGCAAGTGCGTCCCCTGCCGGATCGGGGTGGACCGGATGCTGGAGATCATTGCCGACATTACCGAGGGAAGGGGACGGCCCGACCAGATCCCCCTGCTTCAGGAACTGGGGGAGACGGTGGCCCATACGGCCCTGTGCGGGCTGGGGAAAACAGCCCCCAATCCGGCGCTCTCCACCCTTCGCTATTTTCCCGAGGAATACGAGGCGCACATAAACGAGGCAAGCTGCCCGGCCGGCGTGTGCACGGCGCTCATCGAATACTCCATCGACGCTGCAATGTGCGACGGCTGCGGGGCATGCCTTGTCTCCTGCCCTCAGGAGGCCATCCGGGGGGAAAAAGACCAGCTTCACACCATAGACCGGGGGGCCTGCAACAAATGCGGCATCTGCCCGACCGTCTGTACCCGTAACGCCATCATCGTCCAGTAAAGGAGGGAGCAACATGCATCATAAAGTGAATCTTACGATCGACGGGGCGAGCATCAGCGTAGCGAAAGGGACGAGCGTTCTCGAAGCAGCGCTGCAATACGCCATCTGTATCCCCCACCTCTGCCACATGCCCACCCTGACCGACATCGGCGCCTGCCGGCTGTGCATCGTTGAAAATGTCCAGAACGGAAAGTCGAAGATCACCGCTTCCTGCACCCTGCTCGTCCAGGAGGGGATGGTAATCCGTGCCAACTCGGAGCAAGTCAGGAATCTTCGCCGCAACATTGCCGAGCTGCTCGTCACCCAGGCCCCCAATTCACGGGCCATCCAGGACATCGCTGTCCGCTGCGGCGTCACCAAACCCCGTTTCTCCCTCCGCCGTGACGACTGCGTTCTCTGCGGCCGGTGCGTCCGGGTCTGCAACGAGCTCTACCAGGCCCACGCCATCGGCTTCGTCGGCCGTGGGAAGAACCGCCGCGTGAAATACCCCCTCGAGGAAAAGCCCGAATCATGCGTGATGTGCCGGGCCTGCGTAACCCTCTGTCCCATGGCGGTGACGCCCTGTGACGGTCCGATGGACGCGGGAGAAGAGTACTTCTGCGGCAAGTGCGAGTCGATAACCTTGACGCCGCAGTACAGCGTGGGAGACTGCATCCGCTGCGACCTGGGCGAGGGCTTTCACTGCAGCAGGCAGACGTAGGGTCCCGAAAAGGATTAACTCCTCCCGTGGATCGCCGTGGCCCGAAAGGGCCGGCTGTCGCTAACCATCTTTCCCGTAAAAAGCTTTGCCCGGGACGCAAAAGCCGGTGACTTCCCGATAATCACTCTTCTGAAGGGGGAAATTGCCGCGATTTGGATGTTTTTGGGGATTTGTGATGGTAATTGTGCGGCCATTCACGTCTTAAGATGCCTGCTATGTGCCGAAATCACTGACCTTCCCGACGCTTTTACCCCTGGCAGCCCCCGGAAAAAACAAGACGCCTCAGGCATTCAGGGGAAAATAGCACCGTTTGCTAATAAAGAATGTGCGGAAATTTCCGAAAATATAGTGAACAGTGATAAATCTTTACTTTATTCGGCTGGGAACATATGCTCCTGGTACTTAACTTTACCGTTTTCTACGGGTTGTGAAATGCAGGATCTTACTCGCGGGAAAAAGCAGAGCACGATTGCGCGCAAGTTTACCAACATCATCGCTATTCTGTATGTAATCCCCATGCTCGTTACCGTGTATCTCCATGTGAACAGCGAACTCGGCCAGGAGGGGAACAACACCCAATTTTCCATAATCATTATCTCTTTCCTATTCCTCGGGATAGCGGGATACGCAATCCTCAGGGGAATCAACCGATCCTGGGAAAAAACCCTGGAAAATGTGAAGGCGGTAGCGTCGGGAGAACTGAACCGGAGAGCGGAAACGGAATCCCGTGATGAAATGACCGAGTTCTCGGAAAACGTCAACAAGATTACGGAGACCCTGCAGAAAAACGTAAACGAACTGAAAGAATCCAAAGCACAGATCAAAAGCCTGTTGAACCACATATCGCATGCCGTTGAATCTCCCTTTGAACTCGACAGGCTCCTGAAAGTTTACCTGTCCAGCATCTCGAATATCATCGGATTCAGGAAGGGGGTCATGGCGGTGAACAACGACCCACGAGGTCTCAGGATAATCACCCAGATAGGGCTCACGGAGGACGAGAAAAGCGCTTTCCTTACGAAAGGGAAAAAGACGCTTAACCTGGTCATGGAAGAAAAGCGCCCCGTCTGCATCATCGAAAACAGCATGCCAGGTGAAAACATGGAGGACCACCTTGAGTTCCAAGCGTTTATCGGGGACAACATCTCCACGCCCCTTGTCAAATCCCACAGGGTGTTTGGGGTCTTGACGATGGCAGCGGGGGCGGAGACATGCCGTGATACGGGGGAAAACCCGGACGGCAGGCAGAAAAATACCATCACCGATGACGAAATGGTGATGATCAAAAACCTTTCGGCACAGATATCCACGGCTATTGAAAACACGGAATTGCGAAAAGAGATGGAAAAAACATACTTCGACAGCATCACGGCCCTTGCCGCGGCAGTCGAAGCCCGGGACATATATACCAACGGCCATTCTAAGAGGGTATCTGCACTTTCAGGAGCTATAGCCAGAGAGATGAACCTGCCGGAGCAGACGGTGGCGTACGTTCAGGACGCCTCCCTCCTTCACGACATCGGCAAGATCGGGATTCCCGATTCGATACTCCATGAGATCTCCCATGAAATGCCCGAGTCCTGGTTCGATGTCATCAAGAAACACCCCGTCATCGGGGAAAATATCATTAAACCGCTGCGATCCCTTACCCACCTCTGCCCGATCGTCCGGCATCACCACGAGAGGTTCGACGGCACCGGGTATCCCGATGGCCTCTCCGGGGAAAACATACCGGTGGAGTCCAGGGTAATAGCGGTTGCGGACGCTTTCGATGCAATGACATCCGACCGCCCCTACAGGGACAGGTTGACGACGGAGGATGCGGTGTCAGAGCTCAAGAAAAACGCGGGCACCCAGTTTGATGCCGAACCGGTCAGGGCGCTTTTGAGACACATGAGCAGTGATAGCTCAAAGGAGAGGACAGAGATCGTACCATAAAACTGCCGGGGAGACACCTGACATGAAGAGAAACGTTTTATCATCACTGCGCGAGTATCCCGAGAGAGACGAGCGGGTTCTGATCCTCTACTCGGTGATCGCCTATCTGCTGATCCTGGCAACGAACGCTGCGATAGACAGGCTCATATTCTTTCAAAAATCCTTCTGGGTATCTTTCCTTTCGCAGGTCTCCGAGTTCAACAACAGTTACCAGTTGATCACTCTTGCCTTCTGCCTTTTGTATGGCGTCATTGCATCGAAAATAGTTGCCAGAAAAAGGCGCTGGGGAGAGGACCTTTTAAAGAGCAAAAGGAAGATGAAAGCGCTGCTGGACGCGATTCCCGATACCATGTTCAGGCTCAAAAAGGACGGGACGCTGCTGGAGTCAGTCAAGGAAAACCAAAATGACAGCCTGTCGAAGCCGTTCAGCGAATTCCTCGGAAAAAAAATAGACGCTTTCCTCCCGCCGGGCGTCCACGCCGAAGTCGTGGAATACGTAAACCTGGCAATCACCACCGGCGAAATGCAGATCTTTGAATATCAGCAGGTCATCGGCGAGGATACGTACCATCACGAGGCAAGGATAACTTCCACGGGAGCCGATGAGGCACTCGTAATCCTGCGTGACATCACGGTCAGAAAAAACCTGGAGGAAGAGCTTCGCGCTCTGCTGATCACAGACGATTTAACGGGGCTGAACAACCGAAGGGGCTTTTTCCTGCTCGCCAATCAGCAGATGAAGCTTGCCGACAGGACGAAGAGCGAGATGCTGCTCTTTTACTCGGACTTTGACGACCTGAAGTGGATCAACGACACGTTCGGGCACCAGGAAGGTGACCGGGCAATCACCGAGGTGAGCGAAATTTTGAGGAAATCCTTCCGCAAGTCCGACATCATCTCCCGTCTCCGGGGAGACGAGTTTGCCGTTCTGTTGATAAACGTAACAGGCTCGGACGTCGAGTCTATCATTGAAAGGCGGTTCAGGGCCGGAATCGATGAGCTCAACGGACGGCCAGACCGAAAATACACGGTCTCCCTGAGTATCGGGACGGCACGGTACAACCCCAAAACACCGTGCACCATCGATGACCTTCTCGGCAGGGCCGACGAACTCATGTACCGGGAGAAGAGGTCGAAAAAGAAAAGAGGCATCAGAACAGCCCCTCGCAATATCTGAGCGAGAAACTCTTCTGCCCAAACCCGCATCCCGGGAAAAATATCTGCACCCGCTCATGGGGGATGAGCAAAGGGCTTTTTTTTGGTAGTCTATAGGAGAGGGGAAGGCACCACCTCCGGGGTTGTCAAAAATGTATGTGACACGGATGACTTTTGTCCCGAGCTATGACAGATTCCGTATCGTCAGGCTCTGCAGAAGGATAGGTGTTCCCTTTCATGAGCTGGTAAACAATAGAATCCCGGGTATGGTAAAACGCCAGCCGGGTGGCCCGTCGAGAGCGCGGGCGAAGGCAAAACGAGGGAGGGCCACCGCCGCCTTCGCCGGGACCTCACCGGGCAAATAGAGAATCTTTCTCCGTTTTTTTATAATCAAAGGTGACGGTACACAATACCACCGGGAGATCCCCCCAACCAGGTTACCACTTGGACAATCGGGGATCTCCTTTTTCTTTGAATCCACTACGTTGAGGGATGGACCCGGAATCCGGGGAAGGGGCAAAAGTGTAATTTGAGCCCCGGTTATTACAAATTCGTTATATTTTTCGAAACTGCAGCTCCGCCCGCCTCAATCCAAGCGGCAGTTTTTGAGAAAATTACCTGCCTGCCCCACTTTTTTTCACATTTTATTATCAGGAAAGGTTATGAAATATATCGAAAAATTTCTTCCTCAACCTGTCAGGGCGCGCAACCCGCTTTTAAATATCGAGTATTTACCCCCCTGGTACCGATTTTGCTCTCCCCTGTGCAGGGGCGGTCCGTGTGAAACCAGCAAACGGGAGCGCTGAGGGCACGCTTCTCCGTCTCCGGCGGAACGCGGGAACCGTCCACGGGGCTCTTGTCGCCGGAGACAGGGCTTCCCGGTGAGCGATATTTCAAGCGGAGCGGCCACTTTCACCCTGCTTTCCCGTGCGGGGCGCGAAGGTGGCACCCTGGCGAGCCTGTCGTTTTAACTGCATAGGCGAGGGGGAGATGATCCCATCTGGCAGGGAAGGGTTCAAAAGACCACCCTCTTCCATTTCGGGCAGAGGGGCCATAAGGCACAGCGTTTGCCTGCGCCATTTCGAAAATCGGAAATCACCCTCTCCGCAACTGCCCGGTCAGAAAACCGTCTGGATCAGGAAAGTTTCGACCCGCGGGACCTCGAGCCACACGAAAGGCTCCGTATGACGGGGAAAGTCGCATGAGCATAAGACTGAAACTCGTAATCCTGCTCTTCTTAATCGGTTTGATCCTTGGCGCTCATGCGGTTTTTTTCATGCAGGGCTACCTGAAGAACGAACGGCAGATACGCATCGTCGGGGCCTCCCTGAACGATCTCTACGGGGTAACGAGAACCCGCTCTGCCATCATTACGCAGATCATGCGTTCCATGGATTATCGGTTCACGGGAAAGGAGGAGGACAAAAAGAGGTTCGAAGAGTTCGAGGCAACCGTGTGGAGGGCCCAGGCGGAGTGGAGGGATGCCATCAGAAAGAGCAGGGAACTGGGGCAGAACAAAGACGAGGAGAGCGACAGGGCCGCTCATGTTCAGAGGATCTATAAGCAGGTCAAGAAGAGCATTGCAAAGGCTTTTGCGCTGGCAAATTCCGGGAAGGCATGGGAAGCATACAATTTGCTGGAAACGGAAGTCGAGCCCCTGACGGACCACGTGTTGAATGACGATCTTGACGAGGCCGTGACGAGAGAAATCAGGGAAGTCGATGAGGCATACGAAAAAGCCCTGCTCCAGCTTGGAACGATGCCGTGGGTAGGAGAGAAAGGCATAGAGCAGGTCCGCCTCGCGCGGGTCTTCCTGAGCTATTTTCTCATCGCCGACCAGCTTCTTCTGAACACCAGGAAGCAGTACGGGGAGATCCTGGCGCACCTGGTATCGGGAAAAGGGGAGACGAAAAGAGAGTTCGACGCGCTCGGTGTAGACGTAAAAAACTCTTTCAAGGAATGGTTCGAGGCCGCACAGAGCCACGCGAAGCTGGGGGGCAAAGAGAAGAGAGAGGTGCTGAGAGCCCTGGAGGTTGAGAAACACGTGAACGAGTTCCAGGAGATGGCCGGGAGGGCCTTCGAGCTCAAAGACGGAGGAAAAACGAAAGAGGTGTTGCAGTTTTTCGAAAAGACGCTGAGGCCTTTTACCGAGAATATCCTGATCAAGGAGATTTCGGAGGAATTAAACCGGGCGAAGCGGGAGATTGAAAATGCGCACCGGACCCTTCTCAGCGCTACCCTCGCGGCCGGGGCCAAGGCCATTCTTCTCCTGGCGGTTGCCTCCCTGCTCGTCGTGCTTTTCTTTATCGGAATGATACGGAACATCATCGTGTCCCTTGGCAAATTGAGAAGGGGAACGGAAATCGTCGGAAGTGGCGAACTGGGGCACAGGATAGGGCTCAAATCCCGCGACGAACTGGGGCAGCTGGCCTCCTCATTCGACAGGATGTCACAGGCGCTGCAGCACTCCAGGGACGAGATGGTAATGGCGAAAGAATACACCCAGAATATCCTTCGCTCCATGAACGACATGCTCGTCGTCATTTCCCCGAAGGGAATCATTAAAACGGTGAACGACGCGTTATGCACGCTTCTTGGTTACACGGAAGACGAGCTCGTAGGACAGCCGGTGGACACGATCCTGCCCGAAGGGCTGCCGCGCAGATACTCCGGCACAGGGGAAAGGGGGGGCAAGATGGACACGGGAAGTGTCGAAAGGGCCTACCTGACAAAAACCGGCAGCAGGATCCCCGTGTCTCTCGCAGGCTCCGTTATGCGAAACGACTCCGGGGAAACCGAGGGCATCGTCTGGGTGGCACAGGATATCACCCAGCGCAAGCAGTGGGAGGAATCGCTGCTTCTGAGCGAACGCAAGTTCCGGAAGCTCTCCCAGGAGTTCCACACCCTCCTCGACGCGATCCCCGATGCCCTCCTCCTCATAAACCCCGACCTGGAAGTGCAGTGGGCAAACAAAGCGGCTACCGCCGTCTTTTCCATGGAGGCAGCCGAGCTGATCGGCCGTCACTGCCACGCCCTGTGGTACGGTAACCCGGCCCCCTGCGAGGACTGCCACGTTCAGCGGAGCTTTCGATCCAGGAAGGAAGAGAGCGCACACCGCTCGACTCCCGACGGAAAATTCTGGGATGTAAGGGCGATTCCCATCAAAGATGAGATGGGGAGGGTCACCTACGTGATCAACATAGCGGTCGACGTAACGGAAAAGATAACCCTCCAGGCGGAAGCGATGCAGGCCGCGCACCTTGCCTCCCTCGGAGAGCTGGCAGCAGGTGTGGCACACGAGATCAACAACCCGATAAACAGCATCATCAACTACGCACAGATTCTCATCGACGAGCTCAGCGGAGCGACTCCCTGCGGGGAGTACGCAGAACGCATATTGAAAGAGGGAGACCGAATCTCGAGCATCGTAAGAAGCCTTCTTTCCTTTGCCCGGGTCTTCGAAGAGGAGAAAAGCGATATCCACGTAGACGAGTTGCTGGCAAACTCCCTCTCCCTGTCGGCGACGCAGATGAAAAAGGAGGGCATAAAACTCAGCGTCATCTGCCCCGCCGACCTGCCCGAGATAGAGGCGCACTCCCAGCAGATCGAGCAGGTTTTCCTCAATGTGATAAGCAACGCGCGATATGCCCTCGCCATGAAATACCCCCAGGCACACGAGGACAAAGCCCTCGAAATCAGCAGCGAGCGGGTATTGATCGACAGCTGCCCCTTCGTGCGGGTCACCTTCTTCGACCGCGGCACGGGCATACCGCCCCAGATCCTGGACAAGGTGGTGGAGCCATTTTTCTCCACCAAGCCCAAGGGCGCGGGCACGGGGCTTGGATTGAGCATAAGTCACGGCATCATCACCGATCATGGAGGCAGGTTGAAGATCGACAGCATCGAGGGAGTGTGCACGAGGGTCACCATCGACCTGCCTGCAAGGAGGGATTGCTAATGACACGGATTCTCGTGATCGATGACGAGGAGGGGATACGGTTTACCTTCGAAAAATTCCTCTCCGACGAAGGTTACATGGTGGAAACAGCCACAGGCTCCGTCGAAGCCCTGGAGAAGCTCGAAAGGCAGGAATTCGATCTCATATTTGCCGACATCCGCCTCGACGGGAGGACGGGTATCGATATCCTCAAGGAAACGCGGGAGAGGAACCTCATATGTCCCGTCGTCATCATCACCGGATTTCCCGATATAAAGACCTCCACGGAGGCCCTGCGCCTGGGGGCATACGACTATATAGTCAAGCCGGTTCGAAAGCTCACCCTGCTCCGCATAACGAAAATGGCGCTGCTGCACAAGGCGGTGGTGTACGAGAAAGAGCGGTACCGTTCAAACCTGGATACCATATTCAGGAGCGTCAAGGACGGGATCGTCACCGTCGACAACGAGCTGACGATCATCGAGGTCAACGAGGCGGCAGGCAGGATCTGCGGGTTCACCCGGGACATCATCGGGAAGAGTTTCCCCTCCCAGCACCGGCCCTGCAGGGGGAAATGCCTCGACGCCCTCGTAAAGACGATAGAGGAAAGAGAGCCTGTGGAAATGCACAGGATAGAGTGCGCCCACGGGGATCGGCCCGGGCAGGTGGTGACCGTCACCGCCTCTCCCCTTTACAACCGATCTCACATCTTCTCGGGAGCCGTTATGGTGGTCAGGGACGAAACGCAGCTGGATTCGCTGGAGCGGGATCTCAGGAAACTCCGACAGTTCGGCAATATGCACGGAAAGAGCGAGGTCATGCAGAGAATATATTCCCTGATAGACGACCTGAGCAGTGTCCAGACCACCGTCCTGATAACCGGTGAGAGCGGCACGGGGAAGGAGCTGGTTGCCGACGCACTCCATTTCCGGGGCGACCGCAGCGACAAGCCCCTGGTCAAGGTAAGCTGCGTCGCCCTCTCGGAGAACCTGCTGGAAAGCGAGCTCTTCGGGCACGTCAAGGGAGCGTTCACCGGCGCCGTCCACGACAAGGTCGGCCGGTTCCAGAGGGCGGACGGGGGAACCATCTTCCTCGACGAAATCGGGGATATCACACCCCGCATACAACTCCGCCTCCTGCGGGTGCTCCAGGAAAAGGTCTTTGAGCGGGTCGGAGACTCGACCCCCATCAGGGTGGACGTCCGTATCGTTGCCGCAACCAACAAGGACCTCCTGGAAAAGGTCAGGAAAGGGGAATACCGGGAAGATCTCTATTACCGCCTGAAGGTGGTGGAGATACCCCTGCCCCCTCTCAGGGACCGGACCCAGGATATTCCGCTCCTCGTCAGCCATTTCGTTTCGAAGTTCAACCAGCAGTTCAACAGGAATATCGCGGGGGTTTCCACGGATGTGATGAAACTGTTCATGGGCCATCACTGGCCGGGAAACGTGAGGCAGCTCGAACATACCCTGGAACACGCTTTCATCCTCTGCCGGCAATCGATCATCACCATCGGCGACCTGCCGCCGGAATTCAAGGGCGCATCCGGCGCGAACATGCTCTACCTGGCAGGTGAAGGGCAAAGCGAGTCCGAGGAGATCATTGAGACGCTGGAGAAAACCCACGGCAACAAGGCAAAGGCAGCACGCATCCTGGGGATAAGCAGGAAGACCATGTACAGGAGAATGAAAAAGTACAACATCTCCGGGGGGGAAAAAGATTATTGAGTGTGGCATTTTCGCCTCCCGTGGTGTCACATGTGTGTGTCAGGTTACACTTTTATCTCATCGGAAGAACCTCATATGTGCCCCTCGCTCCCTCTCGAAAAGGAGACGTATCGTGACGGGGATACCCGCTCATTCGGTCACCGGCTGGCGCGGGGTTTCCTAAGCTGCCAAGATATTTGAGAATTTGACGACTCTTATGCACATTTTTTTTTCACCTGGCCGGTGACGGGCCGGCATAGCCTCCCGCAGCCAGTGAAGGTTGCACCATTTTCGCCCGCCTGGCACGCTTTTTGTTATTACCGAAAGCCAGACGGTTGAAAACTCTGCCAGAGGAGGAAGGATCCGTTAACGATGTCTAACGGGAGGCGCCCTTCGGTATGGATGGAAAAATTGCCGACATATCCCCCCCCGAAGGTTACGGCACGGCCAACCCCGAAGGGCCCGCCCCTGACATCGTGGGCCGCGTGTACCGGAAAGAAAATGGGCGGAGGTTTACGATGAAAGACTTGCTCGTCGGGCGCATCACGAAAGTTCTGGATCCGGATCGGATCGCCGTAGAGGTAACGCAGGTAGTGAGAAACCACCATTTTGAATACGGCGCGGAAGAGGAAGTACACATAAAGGAATTGAAGACCAACATGATGGGGATCCTGAAGAGGGTGAGCCCAAACCTCTTTCTCGAGCCGAGGCTGTCAGGGAGCGGGGTTATGTGCCTTGTCGGGGCCCGCCGTGCAAGCGGAGGTATCGAGGCGGATGTGTACATCCTGGACCGGGATGTCCGTGACGAAGCGGGAGCGGCTTGATGCTCACCGCAGGAGCTCTTTGCGGGGGCAGGTGAAACCGGATCTGAAAAGGGGAGGTTGAGGCCATGAAAGATTTCATCAAAGGGTGCGTGCTGAACGTTATCGACGAGAATTCCATCGAGATCGAGGTTACGCAAACCGGGAGAGCCAATCAGGGCGCCTACGGAGGCAAGGAGAGGATTCATATAGTGGATATAAAACCGTTTCTCATCTTCACACAGAACGATTATCGCTGGAAACCCTTTCTCGAAAAGGCACTGATCGGAAAAGAAGTGTCCTGCCTCGTAAACAGCCGGGACGACCGGGGGAACATAGAGGCCGAAATTTATCTCCTGTAGCTCGGCAACTGCAGTCAAACCCTATCCAGAAAGGAGGGCCAAAATGTCGCACAAAGATTTCCTGATAGGTAACGTCGTCCACGTCCTGGACGGGGACACCTTCGAGTTGACGGTTACCCGGGTGGGGAAAAAGAACCGGAACATATACGATGAGGAAGAAAAAATACACATCAACAGGCTGAAGCCAGCGGAGATCGTCTCCCTCGTCGGCGCACGTCCGAAGCCGCTCCTGGAAAGGATGTTGATGAAGCGGGAGGTCATGTGCCTCGTAAATTCCCGTGAACCCGGGGGCAAGATCGAAGCGGACGTGTTTATCATGTAACGATTCCCAGCAGAACGCATCTTTGGGGACGGGGATAGATCCCGTAGAGAACACATCTCTTAATTGGGGGAAAAGGATTATTCCCCTGCGCGTTGAGCTGGCCCGCATGGGGCCGACGATAGATGAGGGAAGGTGGATGTGGAAAAGGGATTATTACCGGTGATGTTCCGTCTCTGTGGGACACCACGGTTGTGGGACAGGTTACACTCACCGACCCCGATTCTCCCCCCTTGATTCAGTGCCGTTTTCCTTAAATCCGTGATAAGAGGAGCTTCCAATAAAAAAGCATCTTGCATCTCACAATCGATGGAAAACCCCCAACCTATTGATCTGCAATAAGAATGCTTACTCCACCTGGCCCTTTGAATTGCAACTCACCCGGCAATAGATCCCTGAACCATTTCCTTCTGGCACACTTCTTGTGTCTACGGAGTAAAAACAATTCAAGTTTCCATGAAAACACGCGCAGCGGAGGGGAAAAACATTTCAGAATAGGAGGAATCATGGCTACGGGAGAACTTGTAAGGATGCACGAGGACCTCGATAGGGCGCTTCAAAAGAAGAAATCCGACAGGTCCTGGGTGATGGTAGTCGACATGAGGAAATGCATCGAGTGCCACGCATGCGCCGTTTCCTGCATGGCCGAAAACGTAACTCCTATCGGCATGTCGTACAGGGTTGTTTATGGCGTCGAAAGCGGGGACTACCCGGATCTCGACAGGTTTCCCATGCCCACGAACTGTCAGCACTGCGACGATCCACCCTGCAAGGAAGCCTGCGACAAACACGAGAAGGAAGCGATAAAAAAACGGTCCGACGGAATCGTCATCCTGAACTATGAGAAGCTTAAGAAAAATCCAAAGGCAGGGGAGGAAGCTGTAAAAGCCTGTCCTTACACGGCCATTTCCCTGGACAAGGGCGATTTCTACACCGACGGGACACCAAATATCGAGCCCTATGAGACGCGGGAATTTTTCGAAAATGGGAGCAAGCACACGAGAAAGGGCAAAAAACTCTCGGGGACGATCAGAAAGTGTACCTTCTGTCTTCACCGGCTGGAGGCGGGGTTGATTCCAGCCTGCGTCTCCACCTGCATCGGCAGGGCGATGTACTTTGGAGACGGGAGGGATCCGAAATCACTGGTCTCGGAGTTGATCGGAATGAGCGGGACCCGAAGGATCAACGAAAGTTTCGGAACCTCACCTCGAGTCTACTATGTCGGCTACGCACCGAGGAAGTGCTGCAACATCGTATCTCCGGCATCATGCACGTTATGCCACGAGTAACGGGAGGGCACTATGGAAGAGAAAAGCAAAAAGGATTCCTGTATTGTCGAGGAGCATTCTCCACGATTCGAGCTAACGAGGAGAGAGCTGATAAAATCGGGAGCCCTGATCGGCGGATCGGCGCTCCTCATGAACCGGATCGAGGGAGCTCTGGGGCTCCTCAGCAAGGTCGAAGCAGCCGGATACAAGGGTTTGGCGTATCCCTTCGCAGATCCGAAAAATGTAATTTACTCGGTGTGCCTGCAGTGCCATACCGCCTGTCCGATCAAGGTCAAAATCATAGACGGCATTGCCGTAAAGATGGATGGAAATCCCTACTCGCCGCAGAACATGACCCCCCATCTAACGATGAACTCACCCCTGCCCTATGCCGTCAAGATCGATGCGAAGGTTTGCCCAAAGGGGCAGGCGGGCGTCCAGACCCAGTATGACCCTTACAGGATCGCTAAGGTCTTGAAGAGAAACGGCCCCCGGGGATCTAACCGATGGCGGGTTATTCCCTTCGACCAGGCCATCGATGAGATCGTCAAGGGAGGGAAGCTGTTCGCATCGATCGGGGAGAACAATACCGTTTCCGGCTTTCGGGATGTCTTCGGGTTGAAGGACGCGAAAATAGCGAACGACATGGCCGCCGACGCGGGCAAAGTGGCTTCTGGAGCGATGAAAGTTCCGGCATTCAAGGGCAAACACGGTAAAAACCTCGGCTTTCTCATCGACCCGGACCATCCCGATCTCGGCCCCGTGAACAATCAGCTCGTCTTTCAGGCGGGACGGATCGAGCACGGGAGGAAGGAACTGGCCAAACGATGGGTCAACGGAAGCTTCGGGAGCGTCAACTTCATCGAGCATACAACCATCTGCGAGCAGTCACACCACATCGCCTACGAGAAGATCACCGACCAGTATGCCAAGGGCGCCTGGAAGGGCGGAAAACACCACATGAAACCGGACGCCTTGAATTCGGAGTTCATACTCTTTTTCGGGACCGGTGCCTTCGAGGCGAACTTTGGCCCTCCCATCATGGCGGAAATGATAACCGACGGGGGGGCATCGGGCAGGCTGAAAATAGCCGTAGTCGACCCGAGGTTGAGCAAGACCGCCGCAAAGGCCTGGAAATGGCTGCCGATCAAGCCGTCAACGGACGCGGCCCTTGCAAACGGAATGATCCGTTACATGATAGAGCACAACCGCTACGACGAAAAATACCTCAAAAACGCCAACAAGGCCGCCGCGGTGGCTTCCGGGGAGCCTACCTGGACCAACGCCACGTACCTCGTTCGGATAGACGACGATGGCCCGACGGCTCTGCTTCGCGCCAAGGATGCGGGAGTCGGCGGGGAGCATCAGTTCGTTGTTATCTCCCGGGGAAAACCCGTCGCGGTGACGCCTGAAGACGGGAACAAGCCCCGGCGCGGGGATCTCGAGTTCGAGGGGGAAATAAACGGAATCAGGGTAAAAACCGCTTTCCTGCTCCTCAAAGAGTATGCATTCTCCAAGACCCTCAGCGAATGGTCGGACATATGCGGCATCCCGGTGCTGGATATCGAAGAGGTGGCAATTGAACTGACTTCCCACGGAAAGCGCGCCTGCGTCGAATTCTACAGGGGGCCCGTCCAGCATACAAACGGCTACTACAACGCCCAGGCTATCATCACCCTGAACATGCTGGTGGGCAACAGCGACTGGAAAGGCGGGATGGCGATAGGTGGCGGTCACTGGCACGAGATGGGGGACAAGCTGGGAAGGCCTTTTGACTTCAAGAAAATGCATCCCGGGAGACTGGTCTCCTTCGGGCACAAGATAACCAGGGAAAAGTCATCGTACGAGGAGAGCACATTATTTAGCGGCTATCCCGCGAAACGGCCCTGGTTCCCCTTCTCTTCGAACGTGTACCAGGAGATCATCCCCTCGGCTGCAGACGGTTATCCTTACTCGGCGAAGATCCTCTGGATTCACAAGGGAACCCCCGGATATTCCACCCCGGCGGCACACACGGCACTCGAGATCCTCGCTGACCCGGAGAAGATACCTCTTGTGATCACGACGGATATCGTCATCGGTGAGACTTCCATGTACGCCGACTATATCTTCCCCGATACTGCTATCTGGGAGCGCTTCGGCTCACCGCACACGCCGCCTACGTCCCTTTTCAAATCGTCGAAGTTTCGCCAGCCCACGGTCACCCCCCTTACGGAAGTTGTCGAGGTGTACGGAGAAAAAGTACACGGTTCCATGGAAGCCGTCATGCTGGCCATCGGTGAAAAACTCGGTCTCCCGGGTTGCGGCAAGGATGCCTTCGGGCCGGGGCAAGATTTCACCAGACCGGAAGACTTCTACCTCAAGCTGGCAGCGAACATCGCATGGGGAGACAAGAAGGGGGAAGAACTGCCCGATGCGGACACTTCGGAAAGGAAGCTTTTTTTGGATGCCCGCCGGCATCTCAAACCAACCGTTTTCGACCCGAAGAGGTGGGAAAAGGCGGTGGGGTCCGAAAACTGGAGGAAAACCATTTACCTGCTCAACCGCGGCGGAAGGTGGGAGGAGTGGAGCAAAGACAGGGTGGGAAAAGATGGTTTCCTCAAATACCGGTTCGGGAAGATGTTCAACCTCTACGTGGAGGAAGTTGCTTTGGCGAATAATTCCGTGAGCGGAGAGAGATTTTCGGGGCTCGGTATCTATGAGACCGTCAGGGATGCATCAGGGAAGGAAATCAAGGACAGCGACTTCCCCCTCGCGCTGATCACCTATAAAGACATCTTTGGGGGCCACTCGAGGACACTTCCCACCAACTACTGGATGTCATCCATACTGCCCGAGAACTACATCCTCATCAATACCGAGACGGCGAAAGATCTCCGGTTTTCCGACGGTGACAGGGCGGCGGTAATATCGGCGACGAACAGGGCCGGGAAATGGCCGCTTCCGAACAGAAAACCGTTCGGCATGGTGGGGAAGGTCAAAGTTATCGAGGGCATACGGCCCGGTGTCGTCGCCGTATCGTGGCACTTCGGTCACTGGGGATACGGTGCGGCAGATGCCGACATCGACGGGAAAATCGTGAAAGGGGACAAGCGAAGGGGTACGGGGATATGCATCAACGCGGCACTGCGCGTCGATCCGTATCTCAAAAATGCATGCATGAGCGACCCGATAGGCGGGAGTTCGTCATTCTACGACACGCGCGTTAAGCTCGTGAAGGCATGAAAATGGGGGAGGATACCTCCTCCCCTATCCCCTTTTCCCCTTCCCCCTCTTCGTGAGACTGGAGGAAAATGTGCTGAATCACGGGCAACATCCCCCGAAGGAGGGTAGTTCAGGGTATCTCAGCGATTGCAGTGACAGGCGGATAGGGTATCTCAGGGTCTCTGTAACCGACAGGTGCAATCTGAGGTGCTCCTACTGCATGCCTCCTTCGGGAATCGTCCTCAAGCGGAAAGAGGAGGTCCTCAGTTTCGAAGAGCTTACCCGACTGATCGATATTCTCCTGCCTATGGGTATTTCGAAGATAAGGATCACCGGGGGAGAGCCCCTTTTGAGGAGGGGGATAGGAGGCTTTATCGCCGGGGTGAAAAAGCGTGCTCCTGCCCTCGAGCTCTGCATGACGACGAACGGGGTCCTGCTGGCCGACCACGTTGAAACGCTGAAACGCGCAGGCCTCGACAGGGTCAATGTGAGTCTCGATACGCTGCGCCCGGAAAAATTCAAGGCCCTCACCGGCTCCGACCACCTGGAGAGGGTTCTCGAGGGAATCGAGACGCTGATAGCCTGCGAGATGTTTCCCGTCAAGGTGAACGTCCTTCTCCTGCCGGGCTTCAATGAAGACGAGACAGAGGACTTTCTCGAGTTTGCACGGAGGATGCCCGTGGAGCTGCGGTTCATAGAAAAGATGCCCATCGGAGAGCACAACGGTAACGGCTTTCTGTCCGTTTCATCTATTGAAAAGATCCTGAAGATAAGGTTCGGGGCGAAAGAGGGCATGCGGAAGGCGGGTGAAACGGCCCGCGTTCATTCGGTGAGGGGGTTCAAAGGGAAGATCGGGCTGATTTCCCCTTTGAGCAGCTCATTCTGCGGTGACTGTAACCGGCTGAGAATTACCGCCGATGGAAAATTAATCTCCTGTCTCCTCGGGGGAACCGAAGAGGAGGTAAAAAGTGCGCTGAGAGGGGGGGCAGTCGACGGAGAAATTCGGGCCATCGCAAGGAAGGTTTTGTCCGCCAAACCAGCCGGGCATATGTACCATCGTTACTCCGGCGAGGGTTATCTCAAGAGGTGTATGGCAACGATAGGTGGATAGCCCCGGCGCGCCAGAGTGTGCATCAGGACGAAAGACCCATTGAAGGATGAGATCGTTAATTGAGACGCCACCGAACAACCAGACTGATTGTTTCACCAAGGAGATCGTCCGCAACGCTCCCCCTGGGACTGCTCCGGCAAAAGATCGCCATTCTGCGGGATACAGACAATAAGAAACGCACCATTCTGAACGAGATAGCCGGCGGTTTCGGCGACATCGGCGTCCTGATTCCCATCACCCTGGCGCTTGTTATCAAAAACGGCTTTGACCTCAGGGGGATCCTTTTGTCTGCGGGGATTTTCTATGTGGGATCTGCGCTGTTCTTCCGGGTTCCGATGCCCGTACAACCCCTGAAGGCGATGGCCGCTGTCGCACTGGCTCAGGGGCTCCCGCATCACGCGCTGAGGGTTGCGGGACTCGCCTTCGCAGCGGTGATTCTCCTTTTGCTTATCCCGGGAGTCGCCGACCTGCTGGAAAGGTTGTTTTCCCTGCCGGTAGTGCGGGGGATCCAGCTTGCCCTCGGTATCATGCTCGTCAAAGCAGGCGTCAATCTCTCAGCAGGAGGAATCTTGCTCTCGATAATGGCCCTCGCGCTGCTCTCCGTGACGTACCTGGCAACAGAATCCCTGCCTCCCATTTTACCGGTTTTGATCGGTGGCCTGATCATCGCGGGACTCTCTCCTGCCGGCGCCCTCGAGCCATCTCCCGGCCTGCCAGTTTCACCTGGCATGCCCGAAATTTCCATCCGGGATCTGTCCTTCGTCCTGACTGCTCTCATCATCCCGCAGCTCGGACTGACGATAGGCAACTCGGTCATGGCAACGGCGCAGACAGCGAAAGACCTCTTCTCGAGCTCCTCGGCAAGGGTGAACACAAAAAACTTGACCCTCTCGATAACGGCGGGAAATTTTCTCTCTTGCCTGATCTCCGGCATTCCCATGTGCCACGGTGCAGGAGGACTCACGGCCCACTACAGGTTCGGGGCAAGGAGCAACAGGGCCACGCTGATAGCGGGCGGCCTGTTTTTACTCCTCGCCCTCCTTCCATCGGGGAGCATGGTCGACATATTCCTCAGTTTTCCCCTCCCCTTCCTGGGCATTCTGCTGATTTTCGTGGGTGGTTTTCACGCATCCCTTGCCAAAGACTGCCTGGTGCGGAAGGGTACGATTCTCACCGTCCTCGTAACGGCTGCCGTCTCGTTGCTATGCAACAACCTCTCAGCGGGAGCTCTCGCGGGGATCCTCTTTGAGGCCATCCAGCAGGTGATCGTCAGAAACCTGTTTCTCGGTGAGGGTATTCGCACCGTGGAAAAACATGCCGGCAGATAGCTTTTTAATCCGTTCGGTGGGAGAAGATCTTGAGTTCCCCGGGCGTGTTGATGTTCTCCAGGGAATCTTTGTACCCCGGCTCAGATTCGATCTCTGCCTCGGGGACGATTTTCGCTTTCAGGCTCCCAACGACGCTCACCGCTTTCCTCTCCCCGGAACCTATCAGTCTCCCGACAGCTCCGGCAGCCTCTTTCCTGTAAACGGCGCAGAGCGGGTGTGTCCGTCCACCAGCGCGGGGAATGACGAGGTCAAGATCGGTTTGAGAATCGGATTCGAAGACATCGAACAGGTACTCGACGAAATCGGAAGACAGGAGCGGCATGTCCACCCCGCAGATAAATACACTCTCCCCGGAAGCGTGCGTGAGTGCCGTGTAAATTCCGCCGAGGGGCCCGACCCCGCTGATCAGATCGGTGACGACGGACACATTCGGGGGGACACTCGGGAGGCTGATATCGTGGGAGGTGACGATGAGTACCTCCCCGGCTGCTTTTTCCAGGCTCTTTGCAATGATCTCGAAAAAGTACTTGCCCCCCGACTCGAGGAACACTTTCGGTTTTCCCATCCTCCTTCCGGCGCCCCCGGCGAGAATGGCCGCGCTCCTCATGTGGGAAACACCGTGACCGTCTCTCCCTTCGAAATCTTCTCCGAGCCTGCGGGAGCGATCATAATCGCGTTCGTTTCGACCATCGTGCTGATCATCCCCGAACCCTGCTTCTTGAACGGGGAGAACCGGTATGCCGGGAACTCACCCTCGAGATTTCCCCTGCTGAAAACCGTGACTCCCTCCTTCTTCGGGAAGTCTTCGGTAAGGGTTGCCGTCAGGTACTCCCCGTAAGGGGGCATGAAGCCCCGGGCCTTGCAGAGAGCGGGCTTCACGAAAGCCTCGAAGGTGACAAACGCCGATCCCGGGTTGCCGGGAAGGGCGAAAACCAGCGTCTCTTTCAGCTTTCCGAATCCGAAGGGTTTTCCCGGGCGAATTGCCACCTTCCAGAAGGCCATCCTCGCCCCTCCTTTTTCAAGAGCCGTCTTCAGGTAGTCGTGGGCCCCCATGGATATGCCGCCGAAGGTGATGAAGAAGTCGAACCGTTCGGCCTTTTCCCTGACAAACGCGGTCAAAAGCCCCTCATCGTCGGGAAAGATCCCGTGTATCTCTGGAACCCCCCCATATTTCTCCACGAGGGAGCATATCATCGGGCCGTTGGAATCGCGGATCTTCGCTCCCGATATTTCCTGACCGTGGGGAACGAGCTCAGAGCCCGAAGAGAGTATGCCCACCCGGGGCTTCCTGTATACTTCGACCTCTGCGTACCCGTTGGCGGCGAGAAAGGATATCTCCGAAGGCCTGATGGGCTTCCCCGCAGGTATCCCCCGTTCACCCGCGGTGAAATCCTCGCCTGCCCTGCGGATGTTCAACCCCGGCGGGTATTCCCTGAAAACCCAGACTTCCTCGCCCTTCAGTTCCGTTTCCTCAACGATCACCACCGTGTCGGCACCACCGGGCACTTTCGCCCCCGTGCCGATCCTGGCCGCCTCCCCGGGCCCGACCGTATAGGATTCAGCTATGCCGGCAGGGATATCCCTGACGAACCTCAGGACGGCCGGGCTCTCCCGGGTCGCCCCGCTGGTCGAGGAGGCGACGACGGCATAGCCATCCATCGCTGAATTGTCGAAGGGCGGGAGATCTGACCTGGCGAATGCATCTTCGGCGATCACCATGCCGCCGCACTTTACCAGGGGTAACTTTTCCGTTCCAAGGATATTCACCGAATCCAGGATGATTTTGAGCCCGTCTTCATACGCTATCATCTGTCCCTCCTTGTCCATGATCATCGTCACGCCCGTCGGGCATGCCAAGTATGAACTTCACGATCCCGTCTATGTCTTCCGGGGAAAAAACCGGAATGTGGGTGCCCACCCTGCTCCTGCTGACGAGTGCGACGATATTTTTCCCCCTGAGCAGGCTATCATCCCCGCTCCCCGTCACCTCGATCGCCGGGATGTCCTCGTTCCCGAAACCCTCAACGAGGACTACGTCACCCCGATCCACAGCATTGAGGACATCGCCGAGCGACCTGCCCTTTTTCGAGATATCCACCGTGATCCTCTCCCCGCAAAAGATCGCTCTCATCGCTCCCGATCCAAGAATCCGTGAGGTATCCTTCCCTTCGGGAGCGAAAGAAAAGTCATGGTGCGAGTGCTTGATGTAGGTGACGCTAAACCCCCGGGCCGATAACTCTTTCGCCACCTTTTCGATGAGGGTCGTTTTCCCCTCACCCGACCTCCCTGTAACGGCAATCACCTTCAACAAACCCTCCAAAAAGGAATAACTGTGAACAGCGAGCCCTCTCTGTGCTCTTTGACCCGATCCCGGCAGCAAAAAAAAATACGCCCGGGTGAAAATCGCTTTTTCTTTTCATTTTAACCTCTTTATCAGCATCATACAGAGGCGTCGGGAAAAGACCCCTCTTTTTTTTCGGACAATCCGCCGGGCCTGACATCCATTCGATTCACTTTTGCGTTTGCCACGGCGAACGTTACCCCTTACAATTTAAAAAAATTGGTGCGCCCTTAGCTCAATGGACCAGAGCACCTGGCTTCGGACCAGGGGGTTGGGGGTTCGAATCCTCCAGGGCGCGCCAGGAAATTACCCCTCGAAAGGGGGGTGATCGTGTCGTCCCTTTTTTCCTTGCAAATTTTCAACGCGACTGTTTCGCCTCCAAGACGACGTCCCTCAACCGCTTCACGCTCCGGCACATGTCATCCTCACAGACCACGGCCGAGATAACGGCAACGGCAGTCGCTCCCGCCTGAATAACCGAGGCGGCGTTCTCGTGGTCGATGCCCCCTATGGCCACAAGAGGTATGTCCGTCGCCTTTCTCACCTCTTTTATGAATGATAGCCCCACGGGGCTGCCCGCGTCCCTCTTTGCCTCCCTGGTCTCGAACACGGGGCCGACGCCGATATAGTCGACACCTGCCGCGCAGGCCTCCCTGAGCTCCTGGGCCGTTCCCGCCGAAGCACCGAGCAGAAGCGGCACCGGGTAAATCGAGCGCGCAGCCGGGTAGGGAAAGTCATCATACCCCACGTGGACGCCGTGGGCTAAGGAAGCCAGGGCAATATCAATCCTGTCGTTTACTATGAAGACTCTTTTGAAGGATTCGGCGATCTCCCGGAGAATGCGGGCTGTTTTGAGGAGTTCACCGGGCGTTTGCTCCTTGTCCCTGAGCTGCACCACGTCGGCACCTCCCCGGTATGCCTCCTCCGCCACGAGCGCATGGGGCCTCATCCCCGAGAGGCGGTAATCGGTGATGACGTAAACGCTCCATCCTGATGGACCCATCCCTTCAACTCCTCATTTGACCGCCATGCCAAACGAAGCCTATCCGGGCACGGCTGTTTTCTCGAGAAAGAGGGCAGCCGCATTACCCGGCGATGGTGCGGCAATGATCGCCGATATGAGCGCGACCCCGAATGGCTTCCCATCAGCCATCACGCGATCGATCGTAGCCGGCTTTATCCCTCCCAGCGCGAAAACGGGTATGCCTACCGCCCTGACCACCTCGGCAAGCTTTGCCACTCCTGCGGGAGGACCGAAGGCCTCCTTCGAGGGCGTTTTGAAAACAGGCCCGAAAGTAAGAAAGTCAGCACCTTCCTCCTCGGCCCTCTTTGCCGACTGGAGAGAATGCGTCGAACGCCCCACTGTCATGCCGCCGCAGATCCTTTTCGCATCCGCCACGGGGATCGACGCCTCACCCAGATGCACACCGTCAGCCGTAACCGCCAGTGCGACGTCGATCCGGTCGTTTACGAAGAGTTTCGCGCCGTACCTCGCGGTGAGCTTCCTGGCCTCCGATGCGAGCTGGAAGAGATCCCTTCCCGTCATGTCTTTTTCCCGCAGCTGAATCGCACCTATCCCGGATTCGAGTGCCTCCTCGAGCACCTCGAGAAGATCCCCACGCTTTGCCTGATGACGGTCGGTTATGAGATAAACACGAAAATCTATTTCCCCGGTTTCCATGGGAAGATCAGAAAAACGTCCCGTCGAGGGGGCTGGATGCGGTGGCGTAGAGCTTTCGGGGGATCCTCCCCGAAACGAAGGCCTTCCGGCCGGCCATGACCGCGAGCTTCATCGCCTCCGCCATCTGCACCGGGTCCCGGGCGCAGGCGATCCCCGTGTTCATGAGCACCCCGTCACAGCCGAGCTCCATGGCGATAGCCGCATCGGATGCCGTGCCCACGCCGGCATCGACGATGACCGGAACCCGTGCCTGTTCGAGCAGGATCCTCAGGTTGAAGGGATTGCGCACACCGAGCCCCGAACCGATGGGGGCAGCCAGCGGCATGACTGCCGCGCAGCCTACATCCTCCAGCTTTCTGGCCACGATCGGGTCATCGTTGGTATAGGGAAGAACGGTAAATCCCTCTTTGACGAGATACGCGGATGCCTCGATGAGCTGCTCCGTGTCCGGGAAGAGCGTCTTCTCGTCACCGATGACCTCGAGCTTCACCATATCGGACATCCCCGCCTCCCGTGCGAGCATGGCCGTCCTGATCGCGTCCTCCTTCGTGTAGCAGGCAGCCGTGTTGGGAAGAATCAGGTACTTGGAGTCGTCCAGGTAGTCGAGAAGGGATTCGCCGCTTTTGTCGGTGAGGTCGACCCTCCGCACTGCGACGGTGACGATCTCCGTTCCCGATACCTCGAGGGCCTTCACCATGGTGGAGAAGTCAGGGTACTTTCCGGTTCCCAGGATGAGCCTCGATTGAAACTGCCGGTTTCCTATCGCGAGCGCCGTGTCCATATGGCTGCCTCCTTGTTTTTCTATCCGCCCCCCACGAAATGGACGACCTCTACCCTATCGCCGTCCCGGAGGATGGTTGTCCCGTAGTCGCCCTTCCCCACGATTTTCCTGTTCAGCTCGACGGCCACACGGGAACTCCTGATTTCGAGTATCTCGAGCATCTCCGTGACGCTCACCCGGCCTTCGAAGGTATATCTCGACCCGTTCACGATGAGCTCCACCGCGCCATTCCCTCCTTCAGAACTTTCTGTCCTTTTCCCCGCCGAGAACCCTTTCCAGCTGCCGTTGAAATTCCCCCTCGAGATGCGGGGCCACGGAAGCCGACTCCCTTCTTACCAGGTCGAGGCATTTCCCGGCCAGGCTCTCGTCCTCCAGCCCCAGGGCATGCTCGGCCAGGCTGAGAAGCGCATTTGCGTGACAGATATCGCTTATTTTGCCCTCCGTTGCAATTCCCGTAAACCTCTGGCCGGTCCTTCCGCTCCGGTAGCAGCTCGTGCAGAGGCTCGGGATGTGGGAACCTTCGATCAGAGCTTCGATCATCTCGTCCAGGGATCTCTTATCCTCTACGTTGAACTGCTCGCCCTTCCCGGGATGTGCGGGCCTTCCATACCCGCCCGGCGACGTCCGTGACCCGGCGCTTATCTGCGATGCGCCGGCATGAAGGGCCTTCTCACGCAGCCATCCCGGCTCGCGGGTCGATACCACCACACCCGCCGCAGGGACGCAGAGGCGATAGGCGGCAACGATCCTCAAAAAATCGGTATCCGAAACCGGGTGGGGAGGGCTGAGCAACATCGCTCCCGTGGCATACTTGAATCTGGGAACCGAAAGCGTGTGAGGCCAGAAGCCGTAACGTTCCCTGAGATAGGTTGCGTGAAGCACGGTGGCTATGGCATCGAATTTCCAGTCATACAGGCCAAAGAGCACACCGATTCCCAGGTCATCGAATCCTGCCTGGACGGCCCTGTCCATGCAGGAGAGCCTCCACAGGTAATCCGCCTTTTTCCCCGACGGGTGCATCTCCTGGTAGGCGCGCCTGTGGTAGGTTTCCTGGAACACCTGGTATACCCCCGCTCCCGCCTCCTTGATCTTCCGCAGTTCCGCAACCGGCATCGGGGCCGAGTTGAGGTGGAGCATCCGTATGCCGGTCGTGCCGTATATCGACCTCATGACATCGGCGATATAGTCCGCCTGCCCGGGCCCCGCGCTTTCACCGCAAACCAGGAGCAACCTCCGGTAGCCCTTCGCCACGAGGAGCGATGCTTCCCCGGCAGCCTCCTCGGGACTGAGGGTGATCTCCTGTCTCGACGGATTTTCACTCCTGAAACCGCAGTAAATGCAGTTGTTATGACACCGGCTCGAAATGTACAGGGGGGCGAAGAGAACGATCCGCTTCCCGAAAAGGGTCTTCTTCAGCTCCCCTGCTCTCTCGATCATGAGAGCTGTTATCTTCGGGTCATCGGTGAGGAAAAATCGGGCCGCATCGAGGGGGGAGAGCGGTTTTCCCGGAGCGACCCTGTTCAGTATCTCGACGGCTTCGTCCTGTGAGAGGGGGGTCGCCCCCGAAAGGATCCTCCCCGCAAGATCTTCGATCCCTTCGAGCTGAACACCCGTGAGAGTTTCCCGCACAAGCATGGTGGCACCTCTCTAAATAAGAAAAACCGCATCCTGCGCGGATACGGCTGCTCAGCCCTGATGTGTTGAAGCGTCTGCAATGGGAAAAATCGGCCGCGCTCCCTACGCCGGCATTACCCGGATCAGGTTCAAGGGGTTGTCCCGGATAAAGTCCGGAACTCTCAGCTCACCGCACCCCCGCGTATGTTTCTTATTGTAGCACTGTTCATCCTGCCTTTGTGAACTTAATCGAATTTCCCCGGAAAATGCCGGACATTTCAGATCACCTTCAGGGAAGCTGCCCGCGCACTCACCGCGGGCCTGTCAAACCGATTCTTTCACCAGGGAAAGGCTGGCAGAGCTGAGCACCACGAGAACCGAGCCGATATTGTGGACCACGGCGCCCATGACGGGGGAGAGAATCCCGCCGCCGCTGGCGATGACGGCGATGAAGTTGAAGAGCATGCCGAAAGCGATGTTCCACTTGATGACTTTCAGTGTCCTCTTGCTCAGCCATATCAGGAAAGGTATCTTGGAGATGTCGTCGTTCATCAGGGCTATGTCGGCTGTATCCAGAGCGATGTCGGTTCCCGCAGCACCCATGGCGATCCCCACGTTGGCGGTGGAAAGTGCCGGGGCATCGTTGATCCCGTCCCCGACGAAGACAACCGTAGCCCCTTCTCTCTGATACTGCTTGATCACGTGGAGCTTCTCCTCGGGATTGAGCCCGTACCATCTCTCGGTGAGGCCCACGGAATCCGCCACGAGCTTCGTCGCCCTCTCATGATCCCCGGACACCACGCCCGTCTTCAGGATCCCCAGCGACCGAAGCTTGGCTACCGTCTGCGGGGCATGCTCGCGCACCCTGTCGGAAACGCTGATGACTCCCACGGGACGGCTGTCCTGATAGACGACCAGGGGCGTGGACCCCCTCCTCTTGAAGGACTCATAGTTTTCCCGCAGGGAGTCCGGGAGATGAACTGAGCCACCCCCGATGTAGGTGCTCCCCACCTCGACGAGCTCACCCCCCACCCTTCCCCTGACTCCCATCCCTATCAGGGTAATGACTTCCTCGGCATAGCTCAGGGATACTTTCGCATAGTGGGCGGCCTTCAGGATTGCGCGGGCGAGGGGGTGCGTGCTGTTCTGCTCGACGCACGCGGCTTTGGCCAGGATCTGTTCGGTGCCGATGTCATCGACGGCGACGATCTCATCCACCCGCGGCTCCCCGGCTGTCAGGGTCCCCGTCTTGTCGAAGAGGACAACGGTGGCCCTGCCGGCCTCTTCCAGGTACTGACCGGCTTTTACGAGAACTCCCGCCCTTGCGAGGCGCCCGATCGCTGCGACCACGGCCGTGGGCGCGGCGAGGATGAGTGCGCAGGGACAGCCCACGATGAGAACCGCTATGGCCCGGCTCGATTCTCCGGTAAATAGCCACGCAACTCCCGCACATGCGAGGATGAGGGGGGTAAACCACCGGGCGTAGCGGTCGATGAGCCTCACCACCTCCGGTTTGTGCGCCTCCGCGTCAGAAATGAGCTGGATTACCCTCCCGAGGGTGGAGTCCTTTCCTATCCTGGTGGCCCTGACTTTTGCGACGCCGCTCTGATTCAGGGTCCCCGCATACACCTCATCGCCCGGCTTTTTCTCCCTCGGCATCGGCTCTCCCGTCACAGATGACTCATCGACTGCGGTCAGGCCTTCCACGATGTCCCCGTCTACGGGAATGCGCTCCCCCGGTCGCACGAGGAGAAGATCCCCCGAGCTTATATCCGACACCTTCACCCTCTTCGTCTCCCCATCGGCAATAACGGTGGCAACGTCAGGAGAGATGCTCATGAGCGACACGACAGCGTTCCGGGCAGACTCGGCCGTCACCTTCTCGATGACCGCCCCGAGGACCATCACGAAACTCACGATGGCCGCTGTGAGAAATTCCCCCTTCACAAGGCTCGCTATTATCGCCAGGCTCACCAGCTCGTCCACGTTCACCTTGCGCCGCACCAGCCCGTCGACGGCTCCTCTGACGATGGGAAACCCGTTCAGGGCGACAGAGGCAAGGGCCAGGGCAATTCCCTCGAAAGATTTAAGGTGCGTCCCCCCTTCCCAGAGGTAGGCGGCCAGGGCGAAAACGGCACCCGCAAAGACCCTGTAGAACTCCCCGGATCTGAGCAGTTTCCGGTAGACACCGAGATGCGAGTAGCGGCCTATCATTTCCCGTCCATTTCTCCCCGCGTCAGATGACGCGTTCCCGTACCAACAGTGTACCCTAATTTCGTCCCCGGAAACGCTATCTGTGAACTTTCGAGGAAACTAAACGAAGGCAAAAACGTCCCTCTATAGCCATATCTTCCTGAAAATGGTAGAATTTTTTGTTAACGGGGCGCGGCCCCGATCCGGAAAGGAGGAAACATATCATGAGAAGGCTTGCATTGTTGCTCGTTGTGCTTTTATTAGCCGGTACCCCTTTCCCCGCCTCCGGCGCGGAAGGGGAAATGCAGCAGAAAGGCGCAGCAGAGGCCGGCATGATGCTTCACCACCTGCACATCATGATGAATCACGGCATCACCATGGTGACCGAGGGATCGAATCTCGTGATGATAGCCGGGATGAAGATGACCCGGTACCTGGACAGGCCCACGAAGATGCACGGGCAGACCATGGTCGCCAAGGGCACGAAGATCATACAGCGTTCTCTCGGGGGTTCCGAGATAAAGGAGTTGATGAAGGGAGAGCTTGCCGACTCACCACTCATGCAGTACACGCAAGCCCTCGGGAATGCGATGCTCGACGTGATCGCCCAGCTGGGGAAGATGGACATCGAGCACATGTCCTCGGCACGCTCGATGTCGATGCACCACATGCACATCGCGCTTAACCATGCCCTCCAGATGGCCACCCAGGGAGCGAGCCTGATCATGCTCGGAAAGATGGGGATGGCAGGAGAGGTGGACGAATTCTCCCTGGACCACGGCAGAGCCATGGTGTCAGATGCCAGGGCCCTTTTCACGGAGACCATGGACGGCGAGGAAATGAAGTTCCTGCGCGGCATGGGGGCGACGCCGGAAAATTCCACCCTGATGAAACTGACCTACGACCTGGCCGACGCGATCTCGAAGGTAATCTCCCTTCTCGAAAGGATGCCCGGGTGATGGCCCGACAGGACGAGCCCGCCGTTAAAAGAGATCCAGGAGCGCCTCTGAAATGTAATGGGAAAGGCCCACATCCCGCTGTCCCGTCAGCTCTCTGGATACGTTGAAATCGACCTCGAAAAGATCGCGCTTCAGGCGGTTCACCGTCTGAGGATCGGAAAAGCCGATATTCGTCTCCTGGTTGAGGCGCATGCTGAGCAGATTGAGATTGGCCGAGCCAAGGCATGCCCACCCGTCAAAAATCGCCGCCTTGACGTGGGTCATTCCGGGATAGACAAAGACACGTATGCCGTTTCTGACCATGCTGTTCGCAGCGAGCAGGTTGCTGCTGGTCATGAGCTCCGAATCGGTGCGGGAGGGCAAGATCACCCGCACGTCCACCCCGCGGCGGCGCGCCTTTATCAGCTCATTTAACATCGTATCATCGGTAAAGTAGGGATTCTCTATGTAGATGTACCGCCGTGCCTCCCGTATCGCCGCTATGTGAGCCCGATAGATTTCCTCATCGCCGGTCTTCGTGTACAGGGGCCGTATATCGATGTAATCATCCCTGTGCTCCTTCCCCCGATAACTCTCTGTCCTGAACAGGGAAGCCCATGCGTATCCCAGGTCTCCCGCGGGTCCCTGGTGGGCCCATGCCCTGAAAAAGTCCTTGCTCAGCCGACCCACGACAGGGCCTTCGAGCTCGACCATCATGTCGTGCCAGTCGAAGCGGTATTCCCGTCCGATGTTCATGCCGCCGACAAACGCCCTCTTCCTGTCGATGATGATCGTTTTCGTGTGGTCGGAAGTGAACCAGGGATTTGCGATGGGACGGACGGTGACCGCGGAATCCCTTTCCAGATATTCTTTTATCGATGCGGGAAAGGTGAAATTTTCCGGGACCGGCGATTCGGGTGGCTGCCTGCCGTTTAACATCGAGCTCATCTCACACATCAAAACCTTCACCTCAACCTCTTTTGACCGTTCCCTGAGCAGGTCGGCAATCCTGACCGCATAATCGTCCGTGTCGAATATGTTTATGCGGACATAGACGGAATCGGCTGCTTCCTCCATCGACTGGATCAACTCGGAGAAAAAATCCTCCCCGTCAATGAGGAACTTGACGCTTCCCCGGTATCGCTTTCCCCCCGTTATCCCGTCGAGCTTCTCCTCCCACTTGCCAAGATCCATCGGGCGGGCATGCGACAGGGGAGGTGGGGGGTCGTCGTATTCATGGACGATGGAGGTAAGGGTCCCCTTGGTGGTATCGAATGCATAGTTCAGGAGCCGAAAGGACGAGGAAATGGGGCTCTTGACGAGGGTCATCACGTGGCTGTTGAGCAAAACGGCACCCAGAAAACGCACGCTGAAGCCAAGAGACGTCCCCTCATTCTTCTGGGAAGGCTGATTCGTTCCTTCTGGCAAAGCCCGGCGACTCATGCCGGAGGTGGCATAGCGGGGATACGCTCCCGCTGCCGCGCGAGGGTCGCTTGCGGGCGGAGCGGCGGATGTTCCATTCAATGTGGAGATGCCGCCGTCCCGAAAACCTGGTTTGGCCTCTATTCTCGACAGGGTGAAAGCGACCGAATCGATATGCAACTCCTTCTCCATGCCGGCAAATTTTGCTGAACCGGCGTAGACCCCCTCGTAAATCCGGTCTCTTCCAACGCCTCGGTAATCCCCGCGAAGCAAAAGGCCGGCAGTTTCATCCACCCTTTTACCCGGAAGATCGAGGCCGAGGGAAGCAAAACGGACTCCTCCAAACTCCACATCGCTGCCCCACCCGGGGGAAAGGGATACAATCGTCATGAACGCACCCAGAATCAGTACAAGAGGTAGGCGAAAGCGACGCGTTCCAACGAAAGGTATGTGGGTTTGCCGTGCCATGTCTATTTCCATTACAAACACCGTGCCGCCCGGGAAAATCGCTGCCTGAATTCTCTAAATATTTATTTTCATTGGTAATTATTGAGCGCCAGATCGGCCACGGGCAATCGAATAGGAACGGTGCTGCGCGGTCTCATCTGCATGCTGCGCACCTGCATTCACACCCGGACGGGGCTTTTCTCGGGGGAAACAACCCCGAATCCCCTGCCGTGGTCATCGGCGGGAGATCCTGTTTTCTTCGTGGTAAACTGAGAAGACACGGGAAAAGGCGCTGCGAAGCCAGATGCGGCGGTGGAAAAATGGTCACGAGGGAAAGCAAAACAACCGGAAATGGGAAAGCCCGGGGGAAGCGGCCCGTTTTGCCAAGACTGCCTGCCGCCGCAATCCTCCTGCCCCTTCTTTTCCTTCTGCAGCCTGCCTGCCGGCCACCCTCCTCTTCCCTGACAACGGTGTCCGGCAAGACCCTGTTTCGTGAGATGGGGCCTGCGGCCGGCATGGCCCTGGAGGACGTCACCATCGAGGTTCTCCGCTGGGAGGAAGGAAAATGGCAACCCCACGCGAAGACCCGCAGCGGATATCACGGATCTTTTGTCGTTAATCTGCCGGAGGGAAAATATCTCCTCATTGCCAGGACGACACTGGAAAGAAGCAGCGGGGACCTTGAGCTTGCGGGACGGCTGGAAGGACTCGTCGTCTCCTCAACCGATCGACGCCTGGACCAACTCGTCATTGAGATGCGCCGGACTATGGATTGATTTTCGGTCCGGGCCCTTCCGGGTCCGGAACTATCACCCCGGAGCCCTGGATTTCAGGCGAAAGAAATAGATAATCCCGGGCAATAATTCCCTTGACAATGCGAAAATTTGATGTAATGTAACATACTGAACATGATATAGGAACGTTCGATATGGTGCGGGGAAAGAGCGGGAGAATCGTACTGGAAGTCGACCCATCGGTCAAGGAGCGGCTCTATGACGCCCTGAGCGAAGAGGGCGTAACGCTGAAAGAGTGGTTTCTGCGCCGGGCCATCCGCTACATCAGCGAAAGGACCCAGCCCTCCCTCTTCGACCCCGAATACCGGGACAAAGTGCCCCCCCAGGATACCGGGAAGAAGCCGGAAGACTAAGACGGGAGACCTATAACAATCTCATGAAAATCAAGACATTTTGGTTTTTCGCCCGTAAACGGAGCGGGATTTGGGAAAAAGAGCGCGCAGGCAACGGCACCATGAAGAACACAATTCCTGTCATCGTCATATCGGTGTCTTTATCGCTTTTGACCCACACCCCCGCCGCCGCGAGCAAGCCCCCGACGTACCGGCTGCATGGTTCGTATGCAGAAGGGGCGAGCAGATTTTCTCTCCCCGATCACCGCGTCATCTCCCCCGGAGATGCTTATTTTCCGGAAGAAAGCTTTCCCGTCGAGAGGGGAGCGCAACAGTCCGCCGGTCTGCGATACGCCTCTTCCCAGAAGATCGGGGCCACCAGGGCGGCAGCAGGCAGAGGCGTTGACCGGGTCTCGGAAAACCGACAGCCGGGGAAGTTGATCCCCTTACCGCTCAGCGGGTCCGTCATGCTGCTTCTCACCGGCACCGGCCTGATACTCCTGGCGGGATTGGGGATGAAAACCTGCCGCAGGATCATATCGAAGATACAGGGAAAAGCGATTCCGGGTTCGTCCCCGCCTTCCTGACGCGACCAACCCCTCTTCCATCCTCCCAACCGGTAGAAGTCCGGAAGTGTCATCATTACCGGGCTTTGGGGAATCATCCGCCATCTTTCGGCAATCAAACAGTTATAGGTTACACATAGATAAGAAATCTGCTACCTTTAAAAATATGTAAGGAAATCAATTTTATTGCGACTGATAAATCAAAAACCGCAGGAATGCGAAAAAAACAATCTCGGATATGAAAAGAAACACGATTCAGAAGATCGGCATAGTCCTCGTCATCGCCCTCTGTGTCGCCGCGTTCAAGATATTCAACCTGGATCAGTACTTTTCCCTCGCCTACATAAAAGCGTCCCAGGAGAGTTTCCGGGCGCTCTATGCGGAAAACAGCGCCCTGGTTATCGGTAGTTACATGCTCATCTACATACTGGTTACCTCACTGTCTCTTCCGGGGGCTGCCGTTTTGACCCTCCTGGGAGGGGCACTCTTCGGCTTCCTCGTGGGTACGGTCGTCGTATCCTTTGCCAGCAGCATCGGTGCCACGCTGGCCTGTTTCGTTTCGCGATACCTTCTCCAGGGCTGGGTCCAGGGAAAATTCGGCGACAAGCTCCAGACGGTGAACGAAGGGGTTGAAAAGGAAGGCCCCTTCTACCTCTTCACCTTGCGGCTCATTCCCGTCTTCCCCTTCTGGATGATCAATCTCGTCATGGGGCTCACGAAGATGCCTCTACGCACCTTCTACTGGGTATCACAGGTGGGGATGCTCGCCGGTACCATGGTCTATGTAAACGCAGGAAAGGAGCTGGCGAAAATAGACTCCCTGAAAGGCATCCTCTCTCCCGGGTTGATCATCTCCTTCGTGATTCTGGGGCTTTTCCCGTTAACGGTGAAAAAACTGATGTCCCTTTACAAATCGAGGAGGGTAAACGCCGTAAAGGGCTCATAACGTCTCGATACCACACTATTTGGGAGGGGTGTAATGGCAAATTTTGAATATGATCTGGGCGTACTCGGCGGGGGAGCCGCAGGCCTGACCGTTACCGCAGGGGCAGCGCAGCTCGGGGCAAAGACCATGCTCATCGAAAAAGAGAAGGAGCTGGGGGGCGACTGCCTCCATTACGGGTGCGTCCCGAGTAAGACGCTCATAAAAACGGCTCACGTGTGCCACCTCATGAAGAGCGCGGACCGGTACGGTCTGCCCCCGGTGGACGCAGAGCCCGTCGATTTCCGGGAGGTGGCTAAGCGTATCAGGTCGGTCATCGACATTATCCAGAAGCACGATTCCGAGGAGAGGTTCTGCAGGCTCGGAGCAAAGGTCGAGTTCGGTGATGCAACGTTCATCGACGAGAATGCGGTCAGGCTGAACGGGAGGACCGTTTCTGCGAAAAACTGGGTCATCGCCACGGGGTCGTCCCCCGCTATACCCTCGATCGAGGGCCTGGACAAAACTCCCTTCATCACGAACAAAGAGATATTCTCCCTGGACAGGCTGCCCTCTTCGATGATCGTGCTGGGAGCCGGTCCCATAGCCATCGAGATGGCCCAGGCATTTACCAGGCTCGGGACGAAGGTGACCGTCGTCCAGAGAAGCGGGCAGATCTTGAGCAAGGAGGACAGGGACATGGCGGACCAGGTCATGGAGGTGCTCTCCGGAGAGGGGGTCACGTTTCACCTCAATTCGGCAGTCCTGAGAGCCCGCGACCGGGGAGGTGAACGGGAGATCACGATAAAAACGGGCGAGGGGGGGACCAGGGATCTCAGGGCAGAGACGATCCTCGTCGCGATGGGCAGGAGCCCCAACCTCTACGGGGCGGGTCTCGAGGAGATCGGCATCGCCTTCGACCGGAAAGGTCTCACGGTGGACAAAAGATTGAGGACCAACTACAAGCACATCTACGGTGCCGGGGACGTGACGGGAAAATATCAGTTCACCCACGCTGCCGGCTACGAGGGAGGCATCGTGCTGAGCAATACTGTCTTTCGCATCCCCCGGAATACGGACTATACGAACCTCCCCTGGTGCACGTACACCGACCCCGAGCTGGCAAGCATCGGGATGAACGAGAAGAGGGCTAAAGAGGCGGGCATAGAGTATTCGGTATGGACGGAGGAATTCAAAAACAACGACAGAAGCCTCGCCGAGGGATCAAAGGTGGGAAAGATCAAGATGATCCTGGACGCCAGGGAAAAGCCCATCGGCGTCCAGATACTTGGCCTCCACGCGGGAGAGCTCGTAAACGAATGGGTGGCCGTCATGAACGGGAAGGTGAAGCTTTCCACCCTGGCCTCCGCCGTCCACCCCTACCCGACCCTGGGAGAGATAAGCAAGAGGGTAACGGGGACGTTCTTTGCGGGAAAGATCTTCTCCGACAGGGTCAAAAAAGGCCTGAAGCTCCTCTTCAACCTGAAGGGAAGGGCCTGCGGTGAAGAGGAGTGAGAAAACCTGGAGCCTTGAGCTATGGTACCGCGACACAAAAAACATAACGACCACATAGAAAAGCTGTGCATAAACACGATACGGACCCTGTCCATCGATGCCGTGCAGGCAGCAAATTCCGGCCACCCCGGGACGCCCATGGCTCTCGCCCCCGTCGTCTACTGCCTCTGGCAGCACCATCTTCGCTTCGATCCCGATGACCCGATATGGCCGAACCGGGACCGCTTCGTCCTCTCCGTCGGGCATGCCTCCATGCTTCTCTACTCCATGCTGCACTTAACCGGGGTGAAAGCGGTCAACCCGAAGTACGAAACGCTCGGCGAGCCCTCCGTCACCCTTGACGACATAAAAAGATTCCGCCAGCTCGACAGCAAGTGCCCCGGGCACCCGGAATACCGCTGGACGTCGGGAGTGGAAACCACGACGGGGCCGCTGGGACAGGGAGCGGCCGTGAGCACGGGCATGGCTATCGCCGGCGCGTGGATGGCCGGGTACTTCAACCGGCCCGGTTTCGAGATGTTCGACTACCACGTGTACGCCATGTGCAGCGATGGAGACATGATGGAGGGGGTAGCATCGGAGGCCGCATCCCTCTCCGGTCACCTGAAACTCGCGAACCTCTGCTGGATATACGACAACAACAGGATCACCATCGAGGGGCATACGGACTGGGCCTTCACCGAAGACGTGGCGACAAGGTTCATCTCCTACGGCTGGAACGTGACCCGGGTGGGCGATGCAAACGACCTGGAGATGCTCGAAGACGCTTTCCAGACCTTCAAGAATACCCCAGATAGACCAACCCTTATCATCGTCGACAGCCACATTGCCTACGGCTCCCCCAACAAGCAGGATACCAGCGCGGCCCACGGGGCTCCCCTGGGGGAGGATGAGATCAGGCTGACGAAAAGAAACTACGGGTGGCCGGAGGACAGCGCGTTCCTCGTGCCCGACGGCGTTCGGGAGCATTTCCATGACGGTATGGGAAAAAGGGGCAGGTCGCTCCGGAATGCCTGGATCGACATGTTCCACGCCTACGAAAAGAAATACCCGGAACTCGCGGACCAGCTCTTCAGCATGCAGCGGCGCAAGCTCCCGGAGGGCTGGGACCGCGGCATCCCTGAATTCGATGCTGACACAAAGGGCATGGCCGGCCGTGATGCCTCGGGCATCGTGCAGAACGCCGTGGCCGGAAACGTACCCTGGCTCATCGGCGGGTCCGCCGACCTCGCTCCGTCGACGAAGACGCGGATCACCTCTGAGGATGCCGGTGACTTCACCGGGGAAAACTACCGCGGCCGCAACCTCCACTTCGGCGTGCGGGAACACGCCATGGCATCTATCCTGAACGGAATGTCCCACTGCAAGGTCCGGCCCTATGGCTCCACGTTCCTCATATTCAGCGACTACGCCCGCCCTGCCATCAGGCTGAGCGCCCTCATGGAGCTCCCCGTCATCTACATATTCACCCACGACTCCATCGGTGTGGGCGAGGACGGGCCGACCCACCAGCCCGTTGAGCAGCTGGCATCGCTCCGGGCAATCCCGGGCCTCATCACCCTTCGTCCCGCCGACGCCGGCGAAGTGGCCGAAGCATGGCGGGTGATCATGCAGCTTGCCCACGAACCGGTTGCCCTGGTGCTATCGAGACAGGCACTTCCCGTCATCGATCGGTCGCGGTACGCGCCCGCGTCGGGTCTTGCCCGGGGGGCCTACGTCCTCGCAGACGCGGAAGGCGGTGACCCGGAGGTGCTCCTCCTGGCGACGGGAAGCGAGGTGTGGCTGTGCGTTCTGGCCCACGAAAAGCTGAAAGAGGAAGGGATACGGTCCCGCGTGGTGAGCATGCCCTCCTGGGAGATATTCGAGAAGCAGGACAAAGAGTACAAAGACAGCGTCATCCCTTCACGGATCTCGGCGCGGGTCTCCGTGGAGCTTGCATCGACCCTGGGCTGGTCGCGGTACGTGGGGCCCGCGGGAAAGGCGATCGGGATGGAAACCTTCGGCGCCTCCGCCCCCCTCAAGGAACTGCAGAGGAAGTTCGGCTTTACACCGGAGAAGGTGGTCGCCGCAGCAAGAGAGCAGGTCGGAAAAGCGAGGTGAGAGATGCGGGTCGTCATCGGCTCTGACCATGCGGGATTTCTCCTGAAAAAGAGGCTCGTAGAGCACCTGACGGGGCTGGGGCACGAGATCGTGGACGTGGGAACAGGGAGCGAGGACCCCGTTGATTACCCCGATTTCGCCGAAGCCGTCGGGACCGCTCTCAGGGAGGGAGCAGGAGAACGGGGTATCCTTGTCTGCGGCAGCGGGGTGGGCGCATCGGTGGCTGCGAACAAGCTCCCCGGCATACGCGCGGGGCTCTGTCACGATACCTACTCCGCCCACCAGGGCGTGGAACACGACGACATGAACGTGCTCGTCGTGGGATCGCGGGTGATCGGCACCGAGCTCGCACGGGAGCTGGTGACCGCTTTTCTTTCGGCAGTGTTCACCGGAAAGGAGCGCCACGTGCGCAGACTCAACAAGGTGCTCTCCCTGGAAGCAAAATACGGGGGCAGGGCTGACAGGGTGGTGGAGAAAAAGCGATGAATCCTTTGAATGAACTGGGCAGATACGGCCAATCCATATGGCTCGACTACATCCGGCGGGATCTTATAACGGGCGGCGGACTGAAGAGGATGGTAGAGGAGGATGGACTGCGGGGAGTCACCTCCAACCCGGCCATATTCCAGAAAGCGATCACCGGCAGCACCGACTACGCGGATTTGCTCGAAAAGCTGCGCCCACGGAAGGATCTCGACCCCATGGCGATCTACGAGCAGCTCGCCATCCGCGATATAAAGGACGCGGCAGACGTGTTGCGGCCCGTCTACGAAAAGACGGGTGGGGGCGACGGGTATGTGAGCCTCGAGGTGTCCCCCTATCTCGCCGGTGAAACGAAGAGAACGATCGAAGAGGCACGACGGCTCTTTCAGGCGGTGGGGAGGGAAAACCTCATGATCAAAGTCCCCGCCACGCCGGAGGGCATCCCCGCGATCGAACAGCTCATAAGCGAGGGGATAAACGTGAACGTGACCCTCATCTTTTCCCGGGATACCTACGAAGACGTTGCCCAGGCATACATCACGGGCCTGGAAAGGTTGTCGGAAACCAGGAGCGGGGACATTGGCAGGGTGGGAAGCGTTGCCAGCTTTTTCGTCAGCCGAATAGACGCCGCAATAGAGACGGCAGTGGAAGCCCGACTCGAAGCCGGCCCGTCCCCCGATGAAGTGAGAGTGCTGAAAAGCCTTCCCGGGAGGGTTGCAATCGCGAATGCAAGGCTCGCCTACCGGCGGTACAGGGAAATTTTCCGGGGAGACCGCTGGGAAGCTCTCGCGGCGAAGGGAGCGCGGACGCAGCGGCTCCTGTGGGCGAGCACGGGAACCAAGAACCCCCGGTACAGCGATGTTCTCTACGTCGATGAGCTGATCGGGCAGGATACGGTCAACACGTTGCCTCCCGCAACGTACGAGGCATTCCGTGACCACGGGCGCGCGCGGGCAAGCCTGGAAGAGGGCGAAGAAGAGGCCCGAGAAACTATGGATTCCCTCGGTCAGGCGGGCATCTCCATGAAGCAAATTTCGGGCAGTTTGCTCGACGACGGCGTTCGCCTCTTCTCGGAAGCGTTCGATAAGCTGCTTGACGCTGTGGATGTCAGGTGCACGGAAGCGCGCAAGGCCCGGGTGAACACGCAGGATTACAGCCTTCCTGACAGCCTCGGGGCCTCCGTAACGGCAACCCTCGACACCTGGAGGGTCAGCGGAAAGGTGAGACGTCTCTTCGGGCGCGACCCATCCGTCTGGACGGGGACGGACGAGGGTAATTGGCTCGGCTGGCTGGGGATAACGGGCGACCAGCTGGCTAACGGCGGTCGTTTCGAGGATATCGCAGAGGATGTGAAGACGGGGAAGTTTTCCCACCTCCTGCTCCTGGGCATGGGGGGATCGAGCCTGTGCCCGGAAGTGCTCAGGCGCACCTTCGGGACGATAACGGGCTATCCCGAGCTCCACGTCCTCGACTCGACGGACCCCGCGCAGATCAGGTCCTTCGAAGACAGGGTTGACCCCGCGAACACCCTTTTCATCGTATCGAGCAAGTCGGGGAGCACCCTGGAGCCGAACATACTCAAGAGCTATTTCTACGAGCTGGTCGAAAAGGCCGTTGGCGCCGACAAGGCCGGGGAGCGGTTCATTGCCATAACCGATCCCGGCTCCCACCTGGAGCGGGCCGCACGGGATGATCGCTTCCGGCGCATCTTTTACGGTGTCCCCTCCATAGGCGGAAGGTTTTCCGCCCTGTCGGACTTCGGCATGGTTCCCGGCGCCGCCATGGGCGTTGACGTCAGAGAATTCCTTACCCGCTCCGACGAGATGGCCCTGGCATGCTCCTCCTGCATCCCCCCGCGGGAGAACCCCGGCGTGGTTCTGGGAACCATTCTGGGGGTCCTGGGCAACAGGGGGAAAGACAAAGTGACCATCATCACCTCGCCCGGCATCCGGGGGTTCGGTGCCTGGCTGGAACAGCTTCTCGCCGAGTCGACGGGAAAAGACGGGAAAGCCCTCATTCCCGTAGACGGCGAAGCGCTGGGTCCGCCGGCGGCATACGGTGAGGACAGGCTCTTCGTATACCTGAGACTGGAGGGGGGAGCTGAAGAGTCACTGGATAGAGGCGTAAAAGAGCTCGAGGAGAGCGGTCATCCCGTCGTCCGGATAGCGATACCCGACCTCTACAGCCTGGGCCAGGAATTTTTTCGATGGGAGATGGCAACGGCAGTGGCCGGATCGATCCTGGGGATCAACCCGTTCAATCAGCCCGACGTGGAGGCAAGCAAGGTGGCAACCAGGGAGCTGACCGACTCCTTCGAAAGGGAGGGCGCACTTCCGGCGGAGGAGCCGATCCTGGTCGAGGGGGGGATCAAGCTCTTCACCGGTCAAAGCAACGCCGCGGAAATCACCCGCCTGTCAGGGGGGGACCCATCGATGGAGGGATTTATCCGGGGGCACCTTTCCCGTATAGGGCCCGGGGACTACTTCGGCCTGCTGGCCTACATAGAGATGAACGAGGCAAACGAATCGGCCCTCCAGAGGATCCGCCTGGCCGTCAGGGACCAAAGACGCGTCGCAACGTGCCTGGGCTTCGGGCCGCGCTTCCTCCACTCAACGGGCCAGGCATACAAGGGCGGCCCCAATACCGGCGTCTTCCTTCAGATAACGTGCGACGACCTGAACGACCTGTCCGTTCCGGGCCGGAAATATTCCTTCGGTATCGTCAAAGCGGCCCAGGCGCGGGGGGACTTTCAGGTCCTGTCGGAGCGCGACAGGAGGGTGCTGAGGATCCACCTCCCTGCCAAACCATCCAAAGCCCTGGATGAGCTGGAGGCGGCGGTTCGGAGGGCACTGAAATAGGCGGTTGAAAGAGGGCCCGCCTGAGAATAAAAGGAGCGGAAGACATGGAAATAGGCATGGTCGGACTGGGAAGAATGGGCGGAAACATGGTGAGACGCCTGATGAGGGACGGGCACCGCTGCGCCGGCTACGCAAGGAACCCGGAAAGCGTAAAGGAGCTCGAGGGCGAGGGGATGACGGGAGCTTGGTCCCTCGAGGATCTGACAGGGAAGCTTCGTGCGCCGCGGGCCGTGTGGGTCATGGTCCCCGCCGGCGACCCAACGGAGCAGACGGTTATGGCACTCGGAGAGCTCATGGACGAGGGCGACATCATCATCGACGGCGGCAACACCTACTTCAAGGACGATGTGCGGCGGGGAAAGCACCTGAAAAATAAGGGCATACACTATGTGGACGTGGGGACCAGCGGCGGCATCTGGGGGGCAGAGCGGGGATACTGTCTCATGATCGGCGGCGACGAGGAGATTTTCCGCTACCTGGAACCCGTCTTCAAAACCCTGGCCCCCGGGCGGGGGGAAATATCGAGAACGCCGGGACGGGAAAAGAGGGGTGGCACCGTGGAGGAGGGATACCTTCACTGCGGACCCACCGGCTCCGGGCATTTCGTCAAGATGATCCACAACGGGATCGAGTACGGGCTCATGCAGGCCTACGCCGAGGGCTTCGACATTCTGGCGAACGCCGACTCCGATGCGCTCCCCGAAGAGCATCGCTACGACCTCGACGTGGCGGAGATCGCCGAGGTCTGGAGGCGGGGAAGCGTCGTGGGCTCGTGGCTCCTCGA